>Ga0209487_1000076_pt1 | contig 91440 bp, 79 predicted proteins | sample Poulit2012_FD_187524 | JGI IMG/M metagenome (GOLD analysis project Ga0209487, IMG submission 187524) | Agricultural soil microbial communities from Georgia to study Nitrogen management - Poultry litter 2012 (SPAdes) (version 2) | ecosystem: Environmental > Terrestrial > Soil > Agricultural land...
AAAGAACAGCTAATTCACCAAAGTCTTTATCAATGGTAACAATAATCCTCTTTTCCACAAATGCTTTTTCTATAATTGCACGGTCACCAGGGTCTTGTGCCATACTACCCACCCAGATAACATTATGCCCTAAATTCTTGAGATCCATTGCAGCCCCTTTCCAAACACAGGTATCCAAAAGAATATTCATTATTCAATGGCGATAGCTGGTTCAATACGTTCATTTCCCACTAATCTTTGAGCATATAATAAACAAGCTTTAATGTCATCAGATTCTAACCAATCATAACCCTGTAAAATTATATCAGCTGTATCTCCCGCAGCTAACATGCCCAAAACGTGTTCAACAGCCAATCTTTTACCCCGTATTATTGGTTTTCCACCAAAAATTTCTGGATTCACTGTAATGCGTGATAATAATTCCTGTTCGTTCATAACCTACCATTTTGACATTGATAAAGATAAGAAATATAATGTTCTAAAATATTTCAAAATCGCTTGACGAAAATTCATGGTTAATAAAATTTCACAGCACCGATACATGTCAACTAACATCGGGATTGCCTACGGGTTTATGTCGACGAGGGCTTTGATTAAATGAGAAAATAATATCGAAATAAAAAATTAAAAGACCATGCTCAGAAATTCTACAGCATTGACGATGGGAATTCCGCGAAACGAATGTAATTCCAGTAAATCTTTATCGCCAGAAATACTGCAAGAGGCCTCGGCCGCTACAGCTAATTCAAGAAATTTATTGTCTTTGGGATCGCGACAGACGGTGATGGTTTCGACAGGAGATAAAAGAAATGAATGTGAAAGAATGCATTCTATTGATTCCCACCTTTCATCATCATTCACAAAATACTTATCGAGTTTTTTTCTAAACAATACTTCGATAAATTCATCTGCTGTGGACTGGGAAAAAATCAATTTACCGAGTAAAATTGCTTTATCCAACGCCCGACTGGAAGATGTTCCTTCAATGAGAACAGCACTAATAAGACTGTTGGTATCGATTACAAAGGATTTACTCATCATTCAAAATCTCCTGAAGAAGCTCTTCTGTCAATCCCCGTTCCTTCATTTTAGAACGAATTTCATTCAGGTATTGAATAAAATCTTCTTTAGACTCAGTAAGTTCACGAGCCATTGTGAGATTTATCCGCTGCGAAATCCTGTTTCTCCGTTTCTGAGAAGAAAGTCTCCATTTTTTGGCTACCGCTTCATCTACCTCAATAACTATTCGTTCCATAGCACAATATTTATATTAAAAATCTTACACAATATAACGCTTAAAACGGTTTTGTGTTCCAGATTTATTCCCAACCTTTGAAATATAATCCACAATAAAATTATGCTGATCAGTTATCTATTCAACATTATGTTGCTCTACGGGAAAATGGATTGCTTTTTTTCAACAAGATCTTTAATGAAAAAAATCAAAGGACCATGCTCAGAAATTCGACAGCATTGACGATGGCGATTCCGCGAAACGGATGTAATTCCAATATATCTTTATCGCCGGAAATGAGGCAAGAGACCCCGGCCGCTACAGCTAATTCAAGAAATTTATTGTCTTTGGGATCGCGACAGACGGTGATGGTTTCGACAGGAGAAAATTGTTTGACACTGTTTTTTATTTCATTTAAAAGTTCTATATCTTTCATCATCTGAAACAAAATAGCTGTCGAATATTTTTCTAAAGATCACTTCCTTAAATTCATTCAATGTTTCCGAAGAAAAAGCGATTTCTCCATCCAAAATAGCTCTTTTTATTGCCTTCCTATTTATAGAATCAATCAAAAGAGAAGCACTTATCAGAGTATTGGCATCAAAAACGAAATATTTAATCATCGTTTTTGAGAATATCATCAAGCACCTCTTCGGTAAGGCCTCTTTGCTTCATCTTCTCCCCCAGTTCATCCAGATATGTTAGAAATTCCTCCTTTCTCCTATCATTCATTATCTTGCTGATGCTTTCAGAAATTTTTTCGGAGATTTCTTTTCTGAATTCAGAAGACGCGAGTCTCCATTTTTTTCCGGTGGATTCATCCACTTCAATTATAATCCGATCCATAATTCTCAGTTTATATCTTTTTAAAATTACAAAAACTTCTTGTCTAAACCAATACCCGACTAATCATAAAATCAACCTCAAGATTACACGAAAATAATCCGTCATAAATTTCACAGCACCGATACATGTCAACTGACACGGGATTGGATACGGGAATAATGCGGTTGTGGAGGAACACGGGAAAAAGTGTTGAGGCAATTTCATCAGATGTTCAGACAATCAATCACACCGCCTCCAATGCATCTACCAGCATCTGAGCAGCTGGTCCTGCCGCTGCAGGGTTTTGTCCGGTAATAAACAAACCATCTTGTACAGTGTGAGATGTGAAGGGAATCACCGAAGTGCTAAAATCCGCTCCTGCTTTTTTGAGCCGGTCTTCCAGACTATAAGGAACAGCCCTCGTCCGCAAGGCCATTCTTTCCTCCACATTGGAAAATGCCGTTATCTTTTTGCCGTTCAAAAGTCCAGGCTGAAGTTCTTCCGCTTTGAGAAAAGCGGCCGGTCCATGGCACACGGAAGCCACATATTTTTCCTGTTGTAGAAAATCGAGAATCAATTGTCCGCTTTTGGTATCCGTTGCCAAATCCCAAATCGGACCGTGACCTCCGGGGATAAATAGAACAATATAATCTTCAGCATTTATCTCACTCAACCGAAGCGTATTTTGCAGTGCATGCTGTGCTTTTTCATCAGAATTGAATCGCCGGTTGGAAGAGGTAATATTTTTAGTCAGTTTACTCAAAGGATCAATAGGAGGCTCTCCTCCCATGGGACTGGCGATCTCTACCTCGTAACCTTTATCTATAAACACATAATAGGGACTGGTGAATTCCCCTAACCACAACCCGGTCTTACTTTTCGTATTTTCCATGTCTTCATGGGAAGTAACAATCATGAGAATTTTTTCCATCATTTATCTTTTCTAATTTTATAGATTTTGATACCATTATTCTCTTGTTTCATCCCGAATCTGCATTCACGCCCTTGCATCAAAATTCATTTCCTTCGAGATTCCTCATTCAAAAGATTTACCAAAACCTACAGTCAAAACCGAAAAGATAATAATTTTCAATCTTCTTCTTTGACCGGATCAATATTGATTTTACTTGAAAAGAAATAAAATGAATATCCAGCTATGATCAAAAGTGACAACAGGAATTCATAGAATATCTGGGGTGAGCCTCCCCAAATCATAATTTCCCAAAACCGCTGCGAAATATCAGCCGATGATCGCTTCCATCACGATCTGTTTTTCACTTCTTGCAATACCGGCTCCGGCGCTGGCAGACTTTTCATCCCCAAATAAATCATCACAAATCCGGTAAAAAACATGATCACGCTATACACGGCCGGCGCAATCGCAAAGGCAGTGCTTTTTAATAATCCTCCGGCGATCGCCAATGCCAAAGTACCGTTTTGGATCCCTGTCTCTATCGAAATACTCATCGATTGAGGAGCTGACAAACGAAACCCCCGACCAATAAGATACCCAAGCGCCATCATCAAAACATTCAATGTCAAAGCAATAATTCCTACCTCAGCGAAGTATGCAGGCAACACCTCTTTTTCTTTTATGATCACCCCCAGAATAATCAGCATCAAAATCAAACCCGACGCAATTCGGACCGGTTTGGCCAGACGGTGTGACAGGGCCGGATAATACCGACGCATCAACATCCCCAATGCGACCGGAACGATGACCACCAAACTGATTTCTAATACAGTCTCCAAGAAGTCAAGCCGGATCACTTCGGTACGATCCATGAATGTCATCAAAGCATAATTGACAATAAGCGGAATGGTAAATACGGTGATCAAACTGGATATCGCGGTCAATGAAACAGACAAAGCAACATCCGCCCGGGACAGATGCGAGATCAGATTGGAAGTAGGACCACCCGGACAAGCTGCCAATATCATAAGGCCCACCGCGATCTCCGGGCGGACTCCGAATAACCAGCAGAGCAGAAAACCGACCAAGGGTAAAAGAATCAACTGAACAACGAGACCAATAACGACGGCTTTGGGGTAACGGGCGACCCGCTTAAAATCATCTATGACCAGAGAAAGCCCCATCCCCCACATGATAAGCATAAGACCTCCTGCGAGAATCATATTAGAAATACTATCCATTCTTTAATATTTGATTTTCAGTTAATACCATCCAAATCGATCGATTCCTCCGGGTCTTCTTCTCACTTCCACCGATATGAATTCCGGAATGGCATCAATACCCAATGATCAAGATGATTCACGAATATAAAATTAAATTTTAAATGATCAACTCCAAGTCAAAATTTTTTGTCAAAACTTATTCTATCTCTTAAAAAGGAGCGCAGAATTTTGATTTTTCGGCCCGAGCCAAACAGACATTTTTCATAATGATCATTGCCTTGATTTTCTCGAAAGTGCTATTTATTTAATGGATTCTTTCCGCTGTGATTCCGGATTCTGATTATTTTGGATCATCTAAAAACTACATTTATGACTAAAACAGTAGGGACAATTTTAATACTCCTGGGATTGATCGGCGTAATCTTATTTGGTGTTCAGGCGATGCAGGACACGGAAACTTTCTCATTTTTGGGAATCGATATCGGCGTGAGCTCCGCCAACTGGACACCCGTCATCATCAGTGGAATTATTGTAATCATCGGATTGATCGTGGTCAACCGGAAGTAAATGAAGATCACAGCTCTTCGATCTCATAAAACTCCGAATGCTCAAAATAGCTTTCCCTGCTGTACATCAGGGACTTCCCGTATAAGTGCATCAGAATTGTGCTTCACAGAATTGACCTTGGTAGAAACTCGATAAACCTTCAATGTATCCGCTCCCATAGCGGGTGGGTTCTGTAACAATTCATCCGGATCCTGCTGCATGTCAATCCAGACGGTTTCCAGAGCGCGTGGCAAGATAAGCGGCATCCTATGATGCAAATATTCCATAGAAGGATGAGCCGGATGGGTCAATATGGTAAATGAATGTAATTCCTCACCTGTCTCACTGGACCAGCGATCCCATAGCCCCGCAACCGAGAAAATCGATCCATCCTGCAGGGTAATCCGGTAGGGGATTCGTTCGTCACCTGATTTGATCCATTCATAATAACCATCGATGGGCCACAGACACCTGTTCCGGCTCAACAGATGACGGAAAGAAGGTTTTTCCGCGACCGTCTCAATCCGGGCATTGATCATAGAATAATTGGATCGGTCACTTTTTGACCAAAAAGGAATCAATCCCCATCGATAAAACTGAATAAGTGCAGGGCTTTCAGCCGTAATTACCGGCAAAAACTGAGAAGGTGCCATATTGTAATGCGGAAGTAAAATATGATTCCCGGTTTTTTCATCCTCCGGAATCACAGCTCCGTACCGGTATTCCAGCTCTTCAAAAGGAATCGTAAGGGAAGCTCTACCACACATACCAGAGATCGAATCAGGTCCTGAGTGTCAGGAAATTAGCTAAATCCTGACGTCGGACGACACCCAGGATCCGTCCGTCCTTGGAGACAGGAAGAAGATGGCACGAGCGGGTATTGAAAAGATAAAATAAATGACGGACGGGTAGTTCCATCGTCACTGATTCAAAATCCTCGCTCATATATCGGTGCACCGGTGTAAAAACATCCCCTTGTTCTTTCGCATACCGCACTCTTTCTTCTGTGATCACACCGATGATATTATTTTCTTCATCGGTCACCAATATGGCATTTTCTTCCGAATCATCCCATTGCTCAAAAACATCCTGCATGAGATCATCACTCGTGAATACTAAAAAATTATCGTTGAGTACATCTGCCACTTTACCATGTCGGTATCTTTCCTCCGCTGCGACCGAGCGATATTCGGCGCGGGCTGCAAAAAAGACAAATATCCCGATAAAAATCAATCCCAAATGGTTCTCATACAATCCATACAAAACAAAACCGATCGCCAGTATCCGGCCGATCCAGCTGGCGATCAACGTCGCACGCTGGCGGGGCTGAAACATAGAAAGTACTGACCGTAGGATTCGTCCTCCATCCATGGGGAAGGCAGGAATCATATTAAATAATACCAGTCCGAGATTCAAAGCAAGAAGAAGTACAGGGAAATTACTTAGATATTCAAAAAAATCAGTTTCTCCTCCCGTAATTCCAAATCCGATTCCTGAAACAAACAAAATCACAGCGATGATAGCAGCAATGACCACATTGACCATCGGTCCGGCCAAAGCAACAATCATTTCATGTACCGGTTTTTCGGGCAATCGTTCCAATCGTGCCAATCCGCCGATCGGGGTAACCAATATATCCTGCGTCTCGATACCATAACGACGAGCCGCCAGCGCATGTCCAAACTCATGCAGGATCACACAGAGGAAAATCAATAAAGTAAAATGAAAAAAATTGAAAATAGCATATGAAGACATCCCAAGTTGTCTTCCCATGTAGATCACATAAAATATTAATAGGCCAAAACTCCAGTGAATTTTCACAGGAATTCTGAAAACTGTTCCCAAATACAAGGACCCGCTTCTAAACATCTATTGCGTTTTAACCATTAAAATGCTTTTATTCTCCTCTATATACTGAATAAAAGCTTTATTTACTACTTTGTTGCCCCCCGGTGTTGGATAATTTCCACTAAAATACCAGTCTCCTTTATGATCAGGACAAGCCCTGTGCAGACTGTCGACCGTCTGATACAGAATTTCGACTTCTGCATCAATACCCTCTGGCGTCAGGATTTCCGTTATTTTTTCAGAAACTTCATCATAGGTAAAAGGTTCATAAATCTCTTTTACATAATTTTTGACTTCCTCTTTTGGCAGATCGATTTGCGCCACACATTTATCATAAATATTGGCCAGATGATCTTCCATGTTACGTTCCTTCAATAATTGAATGGCTGCCTGAAAAGCGATAAACTCTCCCAGGTCAGACATTTCGATACCATAACAGTCCGGATACCGGATCTGTGGTGCAGAAGATACAAAAACTATCTTTTTGGGATGCAATCTGTCAACGATTTTTATAATACTGTCTCTCAAGGTAGTACCCCGTACGATGCTATCATCCATCAAAACAAGGGTATCAATCTTATTCCGGACGATCCCATAGGTCACATCGTAGACATAGGACATCATATTGTCCCTGTTTTCATTGTCCGCAATGAAGGTTCTCATTTTTGCGTCCTTCACAACGATCTTTTCGATCCTGGGCTTGATTCTTGCAATCCGCGAAAGATCCGTTTCATCCGGTTTTTGATCAAGATCAATGGTTTGTTTTCGACGCATACGATCTGCTTCTGCCTCCAGTCCCTCCATCAATCCCAGAAATGCAGTTTCAGCCGTATTAGGGACAAAAGAGAACACGGTATTCTCAAAATCATAGTCCACACTTTCCAGCACATCCGTGGTCAACTCGCGGCCCAGTTGCTTTCTTTCGAGATATATATCTCTGTCCGTACCTCTTGAGAAATAGATTCTTTCAAAACTGCAGGGGGTTTTCTCCAAAGGCTCAGTAAACGGAAGTTCTTCGATCATTCCGTTTTTCTTCGTAATCAATACATGGCCCGGCTGCAGCTCCTGGATATACCGGAACCGTACATCAAATGCTGTCTGAATCGCCGGTCTTTCACTGGCGACAACCATCACCTCATCGTCGTGATAATAGTAAGCAGGTCGAATCCCATTGGGATCCCGCATGACAAACGCATCCCCATGACCAATAAAACCACCTAATACATAACCTCCGTCCCACTTTTTGCTGGCCCGGCGCAGCAGTCTCTGAATATCCAGATGCTCGATGATCTTTTGAGTGATTTCCTGATTGGTGAAGCCATCCGGTTTGAACCAGGTAAACAGTCGCTGTACTTCATCATCCAAAAAGTGACCGATCTTTTCCAGTACGGTCACCGTATCCGATTTTTCCTTGGGATACTGCCCCAGCTCGACCAGTTCATGAAACATTTCATCGACATTGGTCAGATTGAAATTTCCTGCCAGGACCAGATTTCGGGAAATCCAGTTATTCTGCCGGAGAAAAGGATGACACGCTTCGATTCCGTAAGATCCATGTGTACCGTACCGGAGATGTCCCATCAGCAGTTCGCCCACGTAAGGCTTATTCTGTTTGAGCCATTCTGCATCTCGTAGTTGTTCCGGTGTCAAATCCTGAAAATGACGGAAGACATGCTGAAAAAGATCTGAAATATAATTTTTACTATCGGACCGGTATCTCGAGATATAGCGTGTCCCCGGCTCCGGATCCAGTTTGATCGTTGCCAATCCTGATCCATCCTGTCCCCTGTTTCTCATTTTCTGCAACAGCAGCTGCAATTTCATCAATCCATACAGGGACGTTCCATATTTTTCCTGATAATATGAGAGTGGCTTGAACAGCCGGATCATTGCTATTCCACACTCATGTTTGATTAATTCACTCATTATTACCTCATGATAATCTTGCAAAGTTACGGTATATTTCATACAATATCGTATGAATCAATATTATTGATTAAATTTGCAAGTAATCCAAGAGCTCTCTTATGAAGTTTTTCAATTTCACAAAAACACCTAAACACCGGGTATTCAATTATGTTCCCCGGTATTATGATCCCAAAGAGGACGAACGAAATGCGATCATCCGTAGAGCAAAAATCGAGGCGGGCCTGATCGAAGAAAAGGATATGGATAGCGATGTCGATCGGGCAAAACACCGAATTTCACGATCATTCCAAACCCGGGTTATTTCCAGTCATTATAAAAAGAAGAGTCAGCGAAGCTCCAATCTCCGGATTGTCCTTATCATCATCATTCTTGCTACTTTGACTTATATTCTTCTCAACTTTAACCTCAGCTTCCTGGTTGATCTATTAGAATAAAATCAGAACATGAAAGGATACATCAAAATGCTTCCCGATGTGGTCGCTAATCAGATTGCAGCTGGAGAAGTAGTGGTACGACCTGCATCGGTAGTCAAAGAACTCATGGAAAATGCGATTGATGCGCAGGCCAAAAAAATCACAGTTGTCATCCGGGATGCTGGCAAAACACTTATCCAGATCACGGATGACGGAACCGGAATGAGTGAAATGGATGCACGCATGGCACTCGAACGACACGCAACATCAAAGATTAAATCAAGCGAAGATCTCTACAATCTTTACAGCCTGGGTTTCAGAGGGGAAGCTCTTCCATCGATCGCTTCGGTAAGCCAGCTGGAAATGAAAACAAAAACGGCAGATGAAGAGCTAGGGGTTTGTATCCGAGTCCACGGTTCTGAATTGATCTCGCAGGAATATTGTCAGGCTCAAACCGGCACATCGATCAGTGTGGCTCAATTGTTCTACAATACACCCGCCAGGCGCAAATTTTTGAAATCAGACACGGTCGAATTCAAACACATCCTCGATACTTTTCAGCGACTGGCTCTTGCTTATCCGGAGGTCCACTTCACGCTGTATCACAATGACCGGCTATACCACCAGCTCTATCCGGGCAACCTTCGAAAGAGAATTGTACAGATCTTTGGGAATGTATATGAAAACCGGCTCATACCGGTAAAAGAAAACACCGATTATCTGCAGATCAGGGGTTATATCGGAAAGCCCGAATTCGCAAAAAAATCAAGGGGGGAGCAATTTCTGTTTATCAATAACCGGTTCATCAAAAATTTTCGGCTGGACAATGCAGTTTATCGCGCATATGACCGAATGATTGCCGAAAAAACCTATCCTCTGTTTTGTCTATTTTTACAGCTCGATCCGGACAAAATCGATGTAAATGTGCATCCTACCAAAGAAGAAGTCAAACTGGAAGATGAGAATTTCATCTACAATATCATTATGTCATCTGTCAAACATGCATTGGTGCAGCATAGCGTGCCTAAACTTGACTTTGATCAGGATCCTGATTTTGTATTGAGACCCCAGTCATCGACCCATACGGAAAAGCCCTCCCGAAGCAATAAGATGGGAGGAACTTCCTGGGAAAGAGAACGTCCATCTCAACATGATGCAGCAACCTGGGATGATTTTTATGACAGAATCAAACAATCTGGGGAAGAAATCACCGAAGAGGACCCAGATATGGCCACATCTTCGATCCCTTATTCTGAAGAAGAAGAGAAGGAAGAATTTGTCCCCATTCAGATCAAAAATAACTATATCTTAAGTTCGATCAAGTCGGGAATTCTTCTGATCGATCAGCAAAATGCGCATGAAAGAATTCTGTTTGAACGTTTTATGCATCAAAGAAAAACCAAACCTATTCATTCGCAAACGCTGTTATTTCCGGAGCTCATGCAACTTTCCTCCAATGAATCTCTGATCATGGAAGAAATTCTGCCCCATGTCCGGGGGCTTGGTTTCCTGATCGAACCATTTGGCCGCAACACCTATGTGCTGCAAGGAATGCCCGATATACCCATGCTCGAAAACAGGGATAAACTCGGGATCATCCGACAGATTTTGGGTGAATTCAGTGAAGAAAGAACAGGCGGACCGGACATAAACGAAAAAATTGCACATATATTTGCTAAAAATTTTCGGGTGAAGAAAAACAAAAAACTCAATCCTGTAGAAATAAAAACCCTGGTCAATCAACTATTCGCCTGCAACGAGCCCGCGATAAGTCCGTCAGGGAAAAAATGTTTTATTACCTTCAACACTGACGATATCGAAAAACAATTCAACTAATGATAAGAATCACCGAAACGGTCAAGCATTTATTGATCATCAATGTCTTGATATTTATAGCTACGATGTACGTTTTTCCGGGACTACCCGAAGTAAATCCCTTTTTTACTTTTTTGAAAAACTTTCAGGAAAAGGGCGCTCTTTACTATCCCGGTTCCCGATTTTTCCACTGGTATCAGTTGATCACACACATGTTTTTGCATGGGAATTTCAGCCACCTATTTTTCAATATGTTCGCGCTGTACATGTTTGGCAGTGCGTTGGAAAGTCAATGGGGTCGTAACCGTTTTTTATTTTTCTATTTTTTCGCCGGTATGGGAGGTGCCATCTTTCAGATCATCAGCTGGAAGATGGGATTGATGGGAATGTCGCCGGCTGAACAGCAATTCTTTTTGTCTACGCCATTTCGTGTCATCGGTGCTTCCGGTGCTGTTTTTGGAGTTTTAGCAGGATTTGGGATGTTATTCCCCAATGTAGAGCTGCTTTTGCTCTTTCCTCCGATTCCGATCAAAGCAAAATATTTTGTGGCGATCTATGGAATGTTGGAAATCGTTCTTGGATTTAGTAATTTACAGACCGGAGTCGCCCACCTTGCACACGTTGGAGGATTGGTATTTGGACTCATATTAATTTTTTACTGGAAAAAAAATCCATAGGGAATGATCGATTCGATAAAGAATGATTTGAGATATCATTTTCGGCATGGAGGAATGATCTCCAAGCTGCTCATCATCAATATCGGGGTTTTTATTTTGATTATGATGCTGCGCGTGATCCTCTTTATCCTGGGAGGAGGTCAGATCCCTTCCTTCTATCACACGATCACCAATGGTCTTTCTCTGGGCAATACCTGGAAGCTGGTTCTCTTCCGACCCTGGACGGTTATCACCCATATGTTCCTCCATCTCACATTCTTCCATATCCTGATCAATATGCTCTACCTTTTTTGGTTTGGGCGTGTTCTTGAAAATCTTTTAGGTCCGCGAAAAATACTGAACACGTATATTATATCCGGTCTGATGGGAGCATTGCTCTTCTTTATTTTCTCAGGTTTATTGTACGACGGAAGGGTTTTTGCTCTCGGGGCTTCTGCAGCGGTGATGGGAATCGCAGTCGCAGCAGCTACAATGGCACCGGATCACGTATTTCAGTTGCTGTTCATCGGTCGTGTGAAATTGAAATATATCGTTCTTTTTCTCGTTATTCTGGACTTTATTATGATTCCCGCCATGAGCAATTCCGGTGGCCATATCGCCCACCTGGGAGGAGCGCTGATGGGGCATTTTTACATCCGGTTGCTCTACAAAGGAATCGATTTGGGTGAGATCAATCTAAAACCAAAAATCAAACGCCCGGAATTTAAAGTATACGTAAATGAAGACAAAAAAGCAGAACGAACTGCACGGTATACATCCATGGATGACCAGGCGCGCATCGATGAAATCCTGGACAAAATAAGAGAAGAAGGATATGAAAATCTCACCCAGGCTGAAAAAGATTTTCTGTATGAAGCCAGTAAAAAATAAGAGCTGAAACAGATGAGGAAATTTCTTGTTTTCATCAATATTATTTTGATAATCGGTTTATTGTTGGGGTATCTCTATCAGTTTTCCGGGACAGGAGACGGATATATTCTTATCATCTGTGCATTGCTATATTCTTACCTGGCCATCGGAGTTTTTATTTGTTTTATCTTTTTACTTCTGCTTCGCTCCCCCTGGATGATTCTTTCATTGATTATCCTGCTTCTCAATTGGGGTACCATTCAGCGGCAGATCGGGTTGAAATTCACACAGAATTCTTCTCATGTTGCCGATTCCAGCCATCACTCGATCATGACATTTAATGCGAAAGATGATTTTCGTTTCAAAGATATTGATCAGAAAGAGGCTTTCGTCGCCGACCATGCAGAAGCTCCGCCCCAGATCCTTGCGATGCAGGAGGTATCCCTGTCCACAGTCGAAAACCTAAAAACGCGAATGAACTACAAACATAGTCAGTATCAGGGTACATCCAATCCTGCCAATGGACTTGCAGTCTTCAGCAAATTTCCTCTAAAAAATGGAAGATCAATCAAAAACGATGATGGTCAATTAATTGCGTCATCCTGTGATATCGTACTACCAAACGGTACCATCCGACTGATCAACCTCCATCTGCATACCAATGCGGTCACCCTCCGGGTTAACCGGTTTTCACCTGAATCTATTTCCCAGAAAGAAGGTCGTCGTTCGCTTCTCAAAATGATCCGATCCTACCGGGAAACAGCGCGGAAAAGAATGAAAGAACTGGAATATATCCGATCTGAAATGGAAGATTCTGCTTTTCCTGTGATATTGGCAGGCGATGTCAATGATGTGCCCGTATCGCCGGTCTACCGGGCTCTCAAAACCGGAATGACCGATGTATTTACAAAGGCGGGTCTGGGGTTTGCTCAAACCTACAATGAATCATTTCTTGCATTGAAAATAGATCATATCTTTGTGGATTCTAAATTTCAGGTAATCAAATCGAATATAGATCGAATCAATTATTCGGATCACAATCCTCTATCTACTATTTTCACATTAGCTGATTAAAGTTTTTATAATGAAAAAATTAGGTTTTGTACTGATCATCCTTGCCGGACTGGCCGCTTGTCAGTCAGGAGGAGATAATAAAAAGCAGCACACCATGACTCCTCCCGATCCTCAGGAGAGAAAAGAATTAAATATTCCCGCTTTCAATGCAGATTCAGCTTATTATTTCATCGAAGAACAAGTCACCCTGGGTCCGCGGGTGCCCAATACTGACGGGCATCAAAAGGGCCGGGATTATCTGGTAGGAAAACTGGAACAATATACGGACAAAGTGTATGTCCAGGATATTTCAGCAGACCGGTATGATGGTGTATCGATGAAAGGATATAATATTATCGGTGCTTTCAATCCGGAATCCAGCCGACGAATCCTTCTACTGGCGCACTGGGATACACGGTTCATCTCTGATCAGGAAAATTCAGAAGAAGCCCGCCAATTACCGGTACTGGGTGCAGATGATGGCGGCAGCGGTGTCGGTGTTCTTCTTGAGATTGCCCGCCAGCTATCCCTCCAGCGGCCTGAAGTAGGCGTCGATATATTTTTCACAGATTTGGAAGATCAGGGAAAAAGCAACGATCCTGATGGAACTACCTGGGCGATCGGGGCTCAGCAATGGGCAAAAAATCCACATGTAAAAAACTACACAGCAGAATATGGTATATTACTGGATATGGTGGGAGCAAAAGGAGCACAATTTCCCAAGGAGGGGGTATCACAAAACTATGCTCCGCAATTTCACGACTATGTATGGAGTATGGCCAACAGTATGGGATATGGACATTTGTTTCTATCCAGAAAATTATCCGGCGGGGTAGTCGATGACCATTTATTCATCAATGAAATCGCCCAAATACCAACGATCAACATCATCAACAAGCCAAGTGACCAGTCATTTGGAGATCACTGGCATACTCAGGATGACACGATGGATGTCATCGATAAAAATATTTTGCGGGCCGTCGGGCAAGTGACTACAGCAGTGGTTTACAGGTTTGATGCCAATTATCTTTAAAATATTTTCGTAAAACATTTGGAGATAGTATTTTTTAAACTATCTTTGCCAGCGCTTAAGAAGATAAGCTCAAAATAAAAACTTCAAAAGGGAGATTAGCTCAGTTGGTTTAGAGCGCCTGCCTTACAAGCAGGAGGTCACTGGTTCGAATCCAGTATCTCCCACACCGGAGATAACAAAGGGGATGTAGATTCATTACTACATCCCCTTTTTTTTGGATCAAACCCTCCTTTACCGATAGAATATTAGATTTTTCCCCTCAGTTCCGGTATCACTACACCTTCGTCTGCCTAACCTGTATCTCCAGTCTTCTTCATCAATCGTGCATGAATTTACTTTCTATACCATTTCTCTCCTCACAGGATCATTCCCTCCTGCCGATCGATCGAATCATTGCAAGTCATTTTACACCGTATTCACTTATCCCGCATTATTCACCACAACATTCTTTTATTTGTCCTATCACGATGATCAACAGATGATTGTTTGTCATTTTCGAAGAATTTCAATTCCTCAAAAATGGATGTTGTTTGGTTTTGCTTCATCTTGTCTTATGGCCGAGGCACGTGCATCCTCCTTCGTTGCAAAAGCCTTGGATCTGCGTAAAGCAAAACTCATGAATTATCCGGGTTATCAAATATCAACAGGCTGATCTGAGTGGATCATCTCCTGCCCCGTATTCTCTATGATATCGGATCTGCCGACGTAGTCTACTTTCTTATCCGGAAGACATACGGCTAATCCGAATAAATGAAAAAAGCATACCGTTTCCAATATCTGCTTTTAAAAAGTTATTTTGTCATGAAAATTGCCGGTCCAACAACGGCATAATGAAAACTGAACAAATCAGTTGTTCATTTGATCGATATTATATTTTGCAGTTTCAGCATAACGTCCTGAGGTCACCTTTCTGTACGCATCGATAGCGGCGGATGTATTGCCCATTCCTTCATAAATGACACCTTGAGCAAAATAATTCCTATGATCCTCTCCTCCTTCTTCCATTTCGATCGCTCTGTTGATATGTTCCAAGGCATTTTCGTAATCATCTTTTTGTTCCAGTGCTCGAGCCAGATAATAATGAACATTGGGTGCTTCTGTGTGCTCCAGGTAAACCTGTGCCATTTCGATCGCATTGTCCCACTCACTATTTGAATAAGCGCGAGAGATCAACGCACCTGCATTATCAAGGAATTCTGTTTGTTTATCTTCTTTATCAGATTTGACAGCCATTTCCGCACCAATCATATAAGCAGAGACAGCTTCCACTCCTTCGCCTTTTTGATTCAATGCCAGAGCCAAACCACCATAATTCACATAAAACTCAGGGGAAAGTTCAATTCCTTTATTATATGTTTCGATCGCCTCATCAATTTTGTCTGCCCTTCGCGCATGAGTAGCTGAATAATAAGCAGCGATCGCTCCGTTTCGGCTTGCCAAAGAAATCACATTCGCATCCGCTTCCGGATCCGCAATTTCAAGAGCTTTTACCATCAATTCCAAAGCTTCATTATATTCTTTCGCTTTGAGAGAAGCAACTCCCTCGTTGTACAGAGAAGCCGGGGTTGCATCATCCTGTCCGTACAAGGTGACAGAACCTAAGAAGATCAACAGCAACGACAATGTTCTAAATCCTAATTTCATTCTTTTTTCTATTAATTTTAACAACAATCTTTTTCCGACGGGCTGAAAATAAAGTCAAAATTTGAGATTACAAAATACTCGGCAAACAATATCGTTTGCACGATCTCAATTTTTCATTTTTTCAATAGTCAGTAATCATTTAATCATACAAACAAATTTATTTCGAAAATCGTTTCATATGCAAAATAAATATATATCTAAACGCTCATCAAACATTCTTTTCATCCATGCCTCTCACCTGCCAATTCTTTCTGTTAGACGATTAATCTCCACATAAAATATTAAAAATTGTATAAACTCCTTATTTTTTATTATTTTCATTCACATTACGAAAACCCTAAAGACCGGTAAAATATCATTTCTTCATCTTTTGGATTTTTTCGATGCTGGATCGACACGCCATATCGACATCTTCCCTGTTACTACCTGTGGTTGCCCTTGTAGCTGGTTCGGTGATGGCATATTGGACCAAAGAATGGGGCACAGCGTCAATCCTCTACCAAAAATGGATATATGGCGCCTCCTTCTTACTGGTAAGTTGTCTGTTTTTCTATTTTGTCTTGTATAAAAACAATCTTCAAACCTCGACTGTCACGATCTTCCTGTTATTTTTCTCCTTGGGATATGGAACTACAAGTCACGAATACCGGCAGTTTACCTCCTGCGCCATTTCTCTGGACACCGCCTCCATCCATGAAGGAAGAATTGAATACATAGAGAATTTTGCCCGTATGGACCGGCTGCGGATACACATAAAACCAACTAACCTGTGGGACCGCCCCCATTACTTCAATATCCTTTTGCTCGAGAGAGATCATTCTTTTATGCCGGGGATGATGATCCGAATCCGCGAAAACCTTCAGCCAATCGACCGCAATGAAACTCCCTTCCAATTTGATCCTTATACCTATTGGAAATATCAACATACGAGCCACCAGGTGTTTATTCGGGATCCTCAAAAAATAGAAATATTAAATGCCCCGTCTCCTCCTTTCTTCTATCATCTGCGGCACCAACTCATCAAAAAAGCGGATCAGCGTTTTCCTGTATCTGACGAAGCAGCCCTGGTGAAAGCACTTCTGTTGGGAGATAAAACCGGGATCTCCGAAAAGTATAAATCGTTTTTTAAAAATGCCGGTCTTCTTCATATCCTGGCGGTTTCTGGTCTTCATGTAGGGATCGTCACAATGATGATCCATCTTTTATTATTTCCTGTCCGCTATATTTTCACGGATGCAAAGTTTCACTGGTTCATGACCATCGGACTCATATGGTGTTATGCTGCGGTCACCGGTCTCAATATCCCGGTAGTCCGGGCCGCCATTCTTGCGACATTTTTTATCATTTCTCGGATTGTCGGACGAAAAGGGCAATCCTGGAATCTGTTTTTCTGGGCGGTCATTCTCACACTCATTACCGATCCGTTTTCACTTTTCACGGTCAGCTTCCAGTTATCGTTCGGAGCAGTGGGCTCCATCCTTCTTTTCCTTGATCCGATCCGCCGTAAGATTGCAGTTTATTCAGGTGAAAATTCTATGACGGATCTCATAGCCGTATCGCTATCCGCCCAGACCGGACTCCTTCCTCTGCTGATTTATCATTTCAATGAATTTTCGACCGTCGGCCTCCTGTCGAGTATTCTTATCATTCCTCTTCTGCTTCCCGTGATCCTGAGTGCTTCTGCTACCCTGCTTCTTCCCGCAGGATTATTCATCACATATTTTTCACAAAAAACAGCCAGTTTTCTCATCGGCCTCATTCACACAATATCTGAATTTTTAGGATCCTGGAACTATTCACATCAGGTATTTACCTGGCATCCGGTGACGATTATTTTTCTTATCCTATCCATCATCAGCCTCGCCTTCACCTTCCAGCCGACCCGGCACCGGATCTATCCGGCTCTCTCACTTTTTATGATATGCCTGGTGACAGCTGCCGGCAGCGAAATCCACCACATTTATCAGCAAAGACAAAAGATGGTCCTGTATATAAAAGGAGAAGTCGATTCTCCAATGGTCGATATTTACTACAAGGGGGTCTGCTATACCAATTCCATCCTGGCACAGGATCATGAAATCACAAAATCACGAAAAAAACACTACATCCAAATCATAAGAAATCCGTGGAATGAACACGATTGGGTATCGCTTTTTGAACATATAAAAAATCAACGGCACTCTTCTTCCGATGGATCTTACATTCACATCCCTGTGAATGGATCTCTGATATCACTCTCGGATCCCGGCAATACTTCATCTCTGATCAGCTATCATCCCACGACTATAGTTAAACCATAATATTGCATGGCATGAACAAAAAAAACCTGATACAAAATTATGGCTTATGGCTGGTCCTGGTCCTGGTGTATGGAGGATTTGTTCTGATAAAAAACAATGCCTGGATCGGAGACCATGAAGAATTGACACCTGATCAAATTATTTCAGAATGGCAAACGGCGTCCGACACCGGTTTTGCAAATCTTTCCAATCAAAAACAATCTGTGGATTCCATACAGGAATCCGAGAAGAAATCGCACAGAGACACTATTCCCACACCCGCACAGCCGACTTCCGCGGCATCCCTCAAACGAACTGTCTATCAACCTGATCCGATCGATATCAACTCCGCCACCAAAGAGGAATGGGAAACCCTGCGTGGAATCGGAGATTACCGCTCCGATCGCATCCTTCGATTTCGCGATGCTCTGGGCGGATTCCATTCGATTGATCAAGTAAGGGAAACCTACGATCTTCCCGACTCCGTATTTGAACACAATCGGATATATATGCACATAAATACACCCCACAAAAATCTCAAACTCAATTCCATCCCCTATGACAGTCTTCATCTCCACCCATATATCACCAAACAAATGGCTTATTTTATCGTGCGTCACCGCCAAAATGTAGCTCCTATTCGTGAAATGTCTCAATTATATGATATCATAGATGAGAAAGATCATGAAAGGTTAAAAAAATTTGAACCATATGTGGATTTCTCTATTAGATAATCTTGATTCCCTACTTTTAAAATAAAAACAGGATTGGGAGATTTAAAGAGTCTGAATAAATATCTGTGGAGATACCGAGGCCGTCTGGCACTGGGTGTTATATTTGTTTTACTTTCCAATGTTTTTGCGGTCATTCAACCCAAAATGATCAGCCAGGCACTGGATCTCGTATTGCAGGATGTAAAGACCGTCGATCTGGCCACCGGTTTTGCTGTGCGTGACCAAATCATCCAAAATCTCACCTACAATTTATTGACCTATGGAATTCTTGTAATATCATTTGCCTTGCTAATGGGGCTATTCATGTACTTTACACGACAGACGATCATCGTGGTATCGCGATTGATCGAATACGACCTCCGGCGAGACATATATGATCACTATTCGACGCTGTCCCAGAATTTTTACCGAAAATCAAGAGTCGGTGATCTGATGAACCGAATCATGGAAGACGTCTCCAAGGTCCGCATGTATCTGGGTCCGGCTATCTTATATACTATCAATCTTACCACACTGGCCGTTCTGGTAATCGGCGCCATGGTCAGCGTGAGTCCTACGCTTAGCCTGTATACTTTGATCCCTCTGCCGTTTCTCTCGCTGAGCATCTACTACGTGAGTTCGATTGTGCACAGGCGAAGTACATTGATTCAGCAACAGTTGTCCAAATTGACCAGCCTTGCTCAGGAGACCTATTCCGGGATTCGTGTGGTCAAATCTTTTGTCAAAAGTGATCAAATGGGTGACTACTTCACAGAAAACTGTGAGGAGTATAAAAACAAATACATGAACCTGGTTCAGGTCAATGCCTTCTTCCATCCATTGATGATGCTGATCGTCGGGATCAGTTTGATCGCCGTCATCTATTTTGGGGGTCTCCAGATTGACAATGGAACCATCTCGGCGGGGGTGCTCGTAGAGTTTATCATCTATGTCAACATGCTTACCTGGCCGGTCACTTCGATGGGATGGATCGTGTCTATCGTACAGCAGGCAGCTGCATCACAAAGGCGGATCGATGAATTTTTTGACCAGAAACCTTCGATCATCAACGGGACAATTTCTGATTCTGAACTAAAACATAGCATCGAATTTAAAAATGTAACATTTGTCTATCCTGATACGGGGATCCGTGCCCTTGACAATGTTTCCTTCACCATCCGAAAAGGGGATAAAATCGCCATCATCGGAAAAACCGGAAGTGGTAAAACAACCATTGCCGAACTCATATTACGTACTTTTGATCCTTACCGAGGTCAGGTACTCGTCGATGGTCAGGATCTGAGGGAGCTTGATCTTGTGCAATGGAGGCATTCGATCGGATATGTACCACAGGATAATTTTCTTTTTTCAGACACGATCCAGAATAACATCCGTTTTGGCCGGGACGAAGCGACTATGGAAGAAATCGAAACAGCAGCCATCAAATCGATGATTCATGATGAAATCACCCAACTGCCGGAAGAATATCAAACCAGGGTAGGTGAACGGGGAGTTTCTCTTTCGGGCGGACAAAAACAACGGACATCAATCGCCCGTGCACTGATCAAGGATCCAACAATTATTATCATGGATGACGCCCTTAGTGCTGTGGATGCCACCACAGAACAAGAGATCACTCAGTCACTCGAAAGCGAACTCAAAGGAAAAACCGTGATCAACATCACCCACCGACTCAATCCCAATATCAACTACCACAAAATCATTATCATGCAGAAGGGAAGAATTGCAGCAGTCGGAAATCATGAAACGCTGTATGAGACAAACAGCTATTACCGCCATATAATCGACCATGCCAGCCTGGAATCGATTTAATGTCCAAAAAATAATTCGTTTTATAAGTAATATTTATAGATTTGCGGTATTAAAAATTGAATCATTAAAATAGACGTATTGTGGAAAAAGGAAATTCGAGTCGGTTTGAAAGTGTGTTTTCTGAAAGAGTAAGAGCTGGAAGACGTCGTACATATTTTATCGACGTCCGGCAGACCAGAGGTGAAGATTATTATATCACGATCACAGAAAGTACAAGGAGATCTGATGGTGACGGATACAACCGGCATAAAATCTTCCTTTACAAGGAGGATTTCAATCGGTTCCAGGAAGGTCTGGACCAGGCCATCAGTCATATAAAAACCGATCTTTTGCCGGACTATGACTATGAAGAGTTCGACCGAAAAAATGCGGAGTGGGAGGCAGCAAACCTCGAAAATGAAGATGATGATACCAATTCGGACATCACTGATGCCACCGATATGGAATGGTAAGATGGGGACAGTGATCACTCACTGAAAAATCCTATCGGACCTATACCATATCGAGACATTGGCTGGATGGTGGTCATTTACTATCAAGACAGGAAATAACTATCTTCCTTGTTTCCGGAAAATCAGTATTCCTTCCTGAACACCCGGATATTATTATCCTCACCGATCCTTATTCTTGCGGTACGGTAGAGTAAAGGGTGTTCCGGATTTGACTGGTCGGAATAGATTTCATTTCTGACATAGGCAAGGAAGCGGGTCACCGGTATTCCGTCGCATGACTCTGGTGGCGGATTTCTTGCCGGAGTGCTCTACCATTCACAGTCCCCTGCCCCCGTCCATCAATGATGTCAATGAATAATTTCGTACTTCATAAAACTTCCTGACGTTCACAAAAAGTGATATAGGGACAAACTCTGCAAAATTCAGTTTTTTCAGTTTGTACAAAAGTCACTTCCGGATCGAGCATTTCATCGATTAGTACCTTGAGCGCATCTTCAAATTCCTTCAGATCTTCCTGTCCAAATTTTTGAGACTTCCGGATCTCAAGCGGTTTGTATACGTTCTGATCCCGAAGGGTGTAATGCCCAAGCTGGTAAACCCGATCACCGATATAATCCTGCATGAGGTAAACATAAAACCACAACTGCCAGTTCTGTTCCGGTGATTTTTCTTCCAGTATTGTTTGTATACTTTTTTTCTTCAAGTCACTTTTACCGGTCTTATAGTCAATCACTCTCAGTTCCCCATTTTCACGGTCCATCCGGTCTACTATTCCTACCAGAGAGACATCATGCATCCGTTCCGTAGAAATAGTACGCTTGATCCGTTCTTCGAGACGTTCAATAAAGATCTCGCCCTGTGCCTGGTCATAATCCAAAAACCTGTTGACCGCACGAATTACAATCTCCTGTTCCATCCAATGTACACCTTCCGAGAGTACTTCAGCTGAATCGGAAGGGTAACTTTTTCCATATTCGGACCGGACAACTTCTCTAACCTTTTCCCGAATTTCGTCATAATCCGAATCCGCCAGCTTTCCTCCAATATAAGGCAAGTACAACTGATGCATCACATCGTGGATCACGGTTCCCATCTTGCGCGCATCCAGCCCTGTCTCAGAGGGTTGATCTTCTCTCAATCCCATCGCATAAGTCAGGTAAAACTGAAAAGAACATCGTAAATAAGTGATTAATGCTGACGGAGACAAGCCTCTCTCACGCAAATAGTTTTCCACTTTTTGCTGTCGGACCTCTGACCACGGAACTTCTTTTTTCTGTGGATCAAATCCGTCCAGATCAAAATCAAGAAATGTCTCCTGCGCCGGAATACCCAAATTCCCGTAACGAAGCTGATATATATATCGACTCACACCTTTGGCTCCCAAGAGGTCATCGGAATTGCTGTAAAATATCTTCACGTTGTCCGCATTCAAAATAGCAGACCATAAATAATATGACTGCTGCCGCATCTGATCTCGCTGATCCTTCAATCCAAAATGATGTCGAAGTGAAAAAGGAATAACAGATTTCAAATGCCCGGAAGGCAGAACCTCTTCATTCATTCCGGGTATAAATAAAGTATGAAAACCTAAATTTTGTACTTCCTGAACGCCCAGGACCTGAACTCCCTCCATCGGTTCACCCCGAAAGGGAGCAGAAGAAGTCTGAAATACTTCATACATCAGTTTCTTAAGAAAAACCAAAGATATATTCTCTTCCGATTCCAGCACATCTCTTACCCTGATCAACCGTCCCCTGGTATATCGCAACACTTCGCGGTGAAAAGCTTCTGACTGATATGCAATCAGCAATTCAACAATAAAAATCAATCCTTCAAATGGATCAAAATCCTCCTTTCCTGGCCTAAACAAAATATTGATCAGCGGATTTTCTTTTTCCCAGTCAGTGATCTGAAAATATAGCTGATTCTGATTTGAGATCCATAGTTCTTCAGAGTTCAGATAGTTTTCCATATAGATGTGAGACCACAGCCGGCTGAGCTGTTTTCTTTCTACCTTGCCATCCAGCTGATCCATATCCTCCCATATCTCAATGATCCATTCGATCAAAGAACGAGCCGGGCTGTACACCAGAGGATAGCCCAGTGAAATATTGACTTTATCCAGTTCGTCCGGGAAGGATTTGAGGAAGATATCGATCAATGATGGATGAGGCAATACCACAGCCAAATCTTCCTCTTTTTCTTCTTCTTCAGCAAGCCTTTGACTCAATATCTTTATCTGCGGCAAAACACCGTTGGCACTTATGATTTCCACTTGCGGAACCTCCTCCTCTCCCACCAGAATAAGATTTTGTCCGAAATATGAAATCATTTTTCGTGTAATCTGTCCTGCATCCAGTCCGGGAAGATCCATCTGCGGCGGATGGTTCCAGTAAAACAAAACCTCTCTTTTATCACGAAGCTCATCCAGGATTTTAACTTCACTTTTGGAGAGCATGCTAAACCCAATTACATGAACACAAGGATAGGTCGATAGGGATATCCGGGAGATCTTCTCTGATACTTCCCGATAAATATGTCCCTTCGAGGCGAGTCCCAGTCTGAGGATATTGTCCGTGAACGTCCGGAATAGCGGCAACAACTTTTCCCACCGAACCAGCCATCGTTTCTGGAGGGATCCGGTTCCCATCTCTTCCCATACCGTAAAAGAGGGCGATGGAGAAGCCATATCCTGCAATGCAGCCGTCTCCTGCCACAGCTCTTTCGGATCTACCCTTTCCATATTCACTTCTTCAAAGTCGCTCAAAATAATCTGCGCCAAAGGGTAAAATTCTTCAAAACCATAATCAATAAACTCCACCTCTAAAGCAGCCTGATAGAGGGAATAGGTCAAAGTGATATTATCTGCCACGATTTTATCCGATTGACGGAGTACCCACTCTTCCAGGGTCAGACAATCCGGCATCCATAGGTTTTGACCCGCTGCTTCTACCATTTCTTTTTTGAAATAAAGCATCGATCTCCTGGAGGGAAACAAAAAAAGATGATCGCTCATCTCCTGTGAATGCTGATCCCATATCTGTCGTGCCGTATGCTTAATAAATGTCATTTCTTCTTCTTTTTTCCTAAATCACTTCCTTCCATTCCGGGAGCAAAGGATAAAAAATAAAACTCCTGACGGGCAGATCCACCATGTCAGAAATTATTTCCCGGTAATTTCTGATTTGGTTATCATGTTCCTTCCGTTTTTGTCCGGTTTTGTAATCGATCACCACATATTCTTTCCCATTTTCCTGAATACGATCCGGCCGGTATTCTCCCCCACCGGTGATCATGATGGATTTTTCATTGTACACCTTCCATCCCTGCTCAAAATATGCCCGGGCTGGCGCAAAACAGAGCATTTCATGGAGGCGATGCTCCCATACCTGCCGTTCATTTTCGGCGATATCTCCCTCCTGAACCGATTTGAGTACTGCGGCAGGTATCGAATCCAGGAATTCCACATTCTCCAACAACCGGTGAATCAGCAACCCTTCTTCGATCGCTTCATCACCCGATCCGTCAAAACTTGGCTTCAATCGCAGTATGAGGGGCTTTTTACGCAGGGGGTAGTTTTTCAGCACAAGTCCTGTGTCTCCTTCTCCGGCCCTGTCCGCATCTTCCCGAGCCGTTTTTTCACCAAATGTAAGTTTTTGATCCACCTGCAATCCTTCCAATCCCAGCTTGAAAAAATCTAATGTGTCCCGAAGAGGTTTTACTATTCTATTTCTCGAACTTTTAGGTTCCTCTTCATGAATCCACATATACAGGCGTTGTCGAGGGCGGGTCAGTGCCACATAGAGAAGATTCATATTGTCCATCACCTGCCGGTAATATTCTGACACATAGAACCTGTAAAATGATGACGACAGCAGCCTCGTCTTGTTTTTCACCGGAAGCGGACCTGCCAGTCGCAATAATGTATCATCCGGATGAGACACCCAAAAAATCGTATCATGGGCACGTACTTCAAAAGGCCACCTGGGAAATGGAATCAGCACCACCTCAAATTCCAGCCCCTTTGATTTGTGAATGGTATAAAGCCTGATTTTTTCTTCATCATCCGACATTCTGATTTGCTGAAACTGAATCCGTTGTTCCCATTCATTGAGAAATTTGGTAACATCTGGTCCATTCATCAATTCAAACTTCCGAACCTCCTCCATAAATGTTAACAGGTAGGGATACTGACCTCTGGATCGGCCCAGGTCCGTATTATGGATGACTTCCTCAAAAAACAAATACAATTGCTCTATTCCTTTTTGTGAATCGAGCTCTTTTTCTATAAAATCTTCTTTCTCATCGGAAAAGACCTCCTCCCATGGCCGGTCATGAAGTTTTAGATAATAATCCCGAAACACGATTATATTGATATCACGATTGATCTGAGCTTTGATTTTAAGAGCTGAAATCAAAAGTTGTACCCCATCAGACAAGCCCAGTTTGAGAGAATCTTCAGACGAAAAACGAAACGCAGGATGATCCTCTGCCCACCGGGTAAGGTAATCCGCAATCAGACTCATATCCTTACTTCCCCTCGACAGAATTCCAATATCCGATCCTCGAAATCCTTCCTGATATAATTCAAGAATAGTCTCATACAACCATTGCATACGATCTTCCCCGATCACTTCATCTTCTGTATCTTTTTCATAGTATCGATACGCTACCTCCACATATCCTTTTTTATTTTTATTCGGGTCCGAAACAAGCTGTTCCATATCCTGATATACTGTTTCGGGCGCACGTGCCAGCATCTTCAGGTCAGAAAAATCCTGATCTCCTTTTTCATCCCACCGGTATTCTCTGATCAAGTCATCAAGATATTGTTCTAAATAACCAGAAACCGATGAAGCCAGACTGGAAAACAACCGATTATTAAAGTCAATGATTTCCGGACAACTTCGCCAATTGTAAGGCAAAGTTTCCACGTGAGGTTTTCCATCCGGATGCAGTTGTTTCTGGAGTTCAGGCACCTCAGCCTCCATGATCTCCCAATTTCCATCCCTGAATCGGTAAATTGCCTGTTTTACATCCCCCACCACAAGATTAGGATACCCTTGAGACATACTGTTGCGTATAAATGGCTCGAGATTTCTCCACTGTATCCCGGCCGTGTCCTGAAATTCATCGATCATCACCGAATGCAGTCGTTGACCTATTTTCTCAAATACAACCATCGAATCCTCATCTCTTATATTTTGATGGATTTTCAGGTTGATGGATGGAAGGGAGATCAACCGGTTCTCTTCAAAATACTGATTCAATGCTTCATCCAGATACCGTAAAATCCGGTAGGCACCATAATTGTCAAGGACGGCAAGATAATTACAATAATTTTCCTGCTCCCGCTGACAAAACATATAAAACTCTTCTCCTACCGCCTGCAACCGTTTGCGGATGGGCGCCACCCGCACTTCCATTTCATCTTTTTTTCCTTTTGAAAACCACTGATCCGGATTTGGCAAACGCGCAAAAGACTTTAGATTCATCAGATCCACCGGACTTTCCTTATTTAATATGCTATTCATAAAGCTATTGAAGAAGTCCTTACCTTCCATCCCTGCTTCTTCGAGCAGTTTCGAAATTTTTCTCTGATATTCATCAAGTTCCAGCTGAATCAAAGTAATCTTTTGCGTCAATCCAAGATGAAAATCTCTCTCCGGATAAATATAATGCTCCGTCTCGCGCAATTGCAGATAATCATCCCTGAACAACTGTTGCCCCAAAGAGGTCAGCTTATTCTTGAGATTGATTCCACTACCCTGTTCAATGTTTTCATCAAGAAGATCAAATAGTGCTCCCTGCAAATCCTCTCTTTCCTTTGCATTTTCGATGAGGGTATCCGCCGCTTCATCCAGTGCCATTCGCACCTCCAGGGTGATATCTTTGGGTGTCTCTCCAAATAAATCAAGCGCCATCGATCCGTAAAGCCGCGTGAAGAAACTATCGATGGTCGTGATATTGAAATGATCAAATTCACAAAGGATCCGATAAAGAATTTCTGAGCTTTTATCCCGGATCAGTGTCCGATCCATGCGGAGGGACTGCTCCAGATTTTCGATTCCGGGATAGGATTCGGGATGGTGGCTCAGCTGATGCAGAAGAGCGATGATCCGATCTTTCATTTCCGCACTGGCTTTATTGGTGAAAGTAATCGCCAGGATATTGGAAAAGTCCATAGGTGTCGACGGATCAAGACAGATCCGGACAAAAGATTCGGTCAATGAAAATGTTTTTCCTGAACCGGCAGAGGCTTTTAGGATTTGAAGAGACATGTACTTTAGGATATTAATGAAAAAACCGACCCTAAGTTAATAATTTCCATCAATTCACCTTCAATGGATTTTCAGCGTAAATTTCTGGTGATTCATGAATGCCGGTGTTTTTGGTTCGAGGCAGCCCGGATATTCAAAAAAGGAATCAGAGTCAAATGTAAGTGCTGGGGAAATTATATTTATATAAGATCAAAGAGATCTCTGATTCCCACATAGCGGTGTGAGGTCAATCCTTCGCCGTATTCCACGCCGATCTGACGCCCCAGGGATCGGGCCCTGCCTTCGATCTGGTCAAAGAAATCCTTGTTGGTCAGCGGTGAATCAGGTTCTTCGCTTTCGGGATCATAGAACTGGGATTTGAAAGCCCGGATTGATTCCATTTTGATGTCAAAAGTCTCAGAGATGTCAACCACAATATCCGGATGAACGATATAATCCTGAATATAATGGTAAATAATGCGAGGGCGCCAGCGCTCCTGAAGATTCCCATCGATATAAGTAGGAATAGACCGCAATCCGGACAAAAACCAGGCGTCGTATGCGAGTGAAGCCGACCGTCCATGATCCGGATGCCGGTCAGACAGTGCATTGGCAATGATAATCTCCGGTTGCGCAGCACGGATCACTTTGACAATTTCCAGTTTTTCCTCTTCCGAGCCCGTAAAAAACCCATCTCTGAATCCCAGGTTGATCCGAAAAGATGCCTCCAAAATCTTCGCTGCATTTTCTGCTTCCTGAAGACGGATCTCGGCTGTTCCTCTGGTACCCAGTTCTCCCTGTGTCAAATCCAAGATCCCGAATGAATATCCTTTTTTCTTCTGGGCAGCCAGCGTACCTGAAATACTGAGCTCTACATCATCCGGATGTACACCGATCGCGAGAATATCTACTTTTTCTATTTTATGCAAAATATATATTTTACCAGTTCAACAATGCCGAGCCCCAGGTAAATCCACTACCGAATGCAGCAAGACAGATCAGATCTCCTCTTTTCAACTTTCCTTCCTGATAAGCTTCAGACAATGCAATCGGGATCGATGCCGCTGTCGTATTTCCATATTTCTGAATATTATTGAACACCTGATCATCTCTCAAACCCAGTTTTCTCTGCACAAACTGACTGATCCGGAGATTTGCCTGATGTGGAATCAATAGGTCGATATCACTGGCTTGGAAACCATTCTTATCCAGCGCTTCCTGAATTACCTCAGGGAATTTAGTAACTGCAAATTTAAAAACATATTGTCCTTCCATTTTAGGAAAAGTCATATGATCGTCCAGCATCTTTTCGGTCAAAAACACCGGGTCGTAAGGATCATCTGAAAAACCATATTTTTCCTTGTCTTCATCATAATAGCCCGCATGGCACCCTGGGCTGATAAAGGCAAGTTTTTCCGCAAAGCGTCCGTCAGAATGGAGGTGAGTGCTCAATATTTTACTTTTTTCATCCGGTGAAGGCTGCAATACAACCGCGCCGGCACCATCCCCAAATAACACAGAGATATCACGTCCCCGGGTCGTATAGTCCAGACCCATGGAATGGGTTTCACTACCGATGAGGAGAATGTTTTTGTACATCCCGGTTTTTATAAATTGTTCGGCAATACTCAATCCATAAACGAATCCCGAGCACTGATTTCGAATATCAAGGGCGGCGCATTCTCCTTCGGCAATCCCCAGCATTCTCTGAACCAAAACCCCACACCCGGGAAAATAATAATCAGGACTCAACGTAGCAAAAATGATAAAATCAATTTCCTCTTTATCGATTCCCGCATCGTCGATCGCCCGCTCTGCTGCCCTGGCTCCCATCGTCGTCGTTGTCTCCTTCAGCCGGGTCACCACACGGCGTTCCTGAATCCCGGTTCGCTCCTGAATCCATTCATCGGAGGTATCCATTTTCTTTTCCAAATCATGATTGGTAATTACATTTTCTGGTACATAATGTCCAATCCCTTTGATATATGCGTGCAACATCTTATTTTAAATTATACAGTATGTTTTATTTCAATAATTTTTTACTGGCGGTCAAATTTATAAAATATTTGAATATAGAATCTGCTGACAATTTACAAAAATTCTCCGGAAAGAGGCGCTCGAAAAGAACTCCAGCTAAAAATTGAGTTTGACTTGAATTTTTTCAAAAATAAAATAAAGAATTCTCCTGCTGACTTCTCCGGATTGGATTGTCCCGATCAACTGCTCCTCCATATGTAAATGCAGAAGGCTATCCCCCGCCCCTATTCCATTTCCTCATATTACTCATTTTTTTCACAATAGGAGTAGAGTCAAATGACAGGAAGACGCCATTTATCACATGCTATAGCAAGAATAAAAACAAAACCCTATAAAAGAACATGGCAGAACTGAAAGCATTCCAATCTCTGTCTTTCTGCTTATTTCTGCTGGTTCGAGTTAATAGATTCTTTTGTTGGCAGTAAATTCTCCGACCACTGTCACCGATCCCACCGGATTGAATTCATCATCCAGTTCGTGGGCTGTAAATTCGAAATTACCTTTGAGCGTTTTCCCATCGGAAGAATGGATGGTCAATTCGCCCGAGGTGTCCTTCTCATCACTAAATGCAGTAATATATTCTGTCGTATTGACAAAATCTTCATCTACGATCGGAATAAACTCGGCTTGATAATCCGCATCTGAAAAGGTTCCGATGGTATAAGTGCCCGGTCCCGGGATTTCTATATTATCTTCGTCAGTATGCACCTTCTGAATCGAAAGACTAAAGGTCTGAGGATTAAAATCATGCATACTGATATCGAATATATAAGTATTGGAATATTTATCCAGTTCAAAATCAGCCATTCCTTTGAATTTCCCTACTACATCTCCACTGACCGTAAGACTCACTTCCCCGAGATCACCCGTGAAGGAATCTCCCGGTTTTTCATCTTTGGAGCAGGAAGAAATCCCTAAAAAACAAAGGATAGATAAACATAATAACAGATGTCGCATCATTTCAATTGAATTTTTAAATGTCCATAAAATCACCATCAAAAGAATCGCCAGCTCTCCGTTTTGCAAAAATCAATAAAATTATCCACGATCTCCTCATTTTTATGAAAAAAATGAAATATTTGCCCACAATAGAACGATGTTGTACTTCACGCCTCTTCAATCATATCATTTCTCCTTCTATAGCATAAATAAAAACGAAGATCTGATCCTCTCTGTGTTTTATCAGGAGGACCGTTCAGGATTAAAATTATATTAACTCTCACGATCCATTAGGTATCGTTCCCAAAAACTGTTAACTAGTGATATGATAAGACGGGTTTGCATAAGCTATGCAAGACCCAAAAATCACAGGGTCATAAAAACAAATTCAGATCCGGATCTGATCAATAATTTACAACCCAATTCTTCGACAAAATAAGAATATTAAGAAAAAGTGAGGTACCAAGAATTTCTGAAAGAAGTATTGAAGAAATCATGTAGTCCGGCGGAATTCCAATGGATAGAAGAGAAGCTGGCAGTCAACCTGCAGGCCCGGCAATTGGGCTTTGTTATGACACCACGTTTCATACGAGATCGCCCAGCGGGAAATGAGATTTTGCGGATCCATGATTCTGATTATACGATCGATTTGCGCAGGTGGACATTGGATCAAATCGCACGTTCGGTTCTTCTGCTCAGTATGGATGAGGGTGATCCGGAAAAATTTCACAATACCGTGGAGACTCTATTTCAGACGGCAGAAAATCGTGAAGCAGCAGCCATCTACAAGACGATTCCGCTTTTCAATCATCCTGAAAAGTGGATATATCGTGCGACGGAAGCGATCCGAACCAATATCGGAACCATTTTTGATGCGATGGCATTTCACAATCCGTTTCCGGCGATGCATTTTGATGATATCGCCTGGAATCAACTTGTTTTGAAAACCATTTTCGGGGACAAGTCCATATGGAATATCACAGGGCTTAAGGAGCACCGGAATAAAGAATTGGCGCGGGCAATTTCTGATTTTGCACATGAACGATGGTCAGCGCACCGCACACTTCCGGCAGATGTATGGTATCTGGTAGAGCCCTTCCCCGGAGAACAAATGTGGAAAGATACCAGTCATCTTCTGTCATCTGAAGACCGGGCCAATCAGGCTGCCGGATATCTCTTATGGGCTTCCAATCAGGATGTGGCACCCGACCGTTTTTGGGATCAACACAAAAACCACCTGGAAGAAGCGGCTCAGCACCGTACAGGCTGGAAAGAACTACAAAACATGAATAAAAAAGAGAGCTAAAATTCATAAATCATGAGCAAGAATAAAGAAATGAATCCTTCCCATTTTGAATCGATGGGTTCTCCGGATATAACTGAGTCAAAACCGGATATCGATTACAGAAAGGAGATAAAAGGCTGGACATTTTTTGATCCGCATATACATATGGTTTCACGTACGACCGATGACTATCAGGCACTGGCAGATGCGGGAGTGGTAGGAATCATCGAGCCGGCATTTTGGGTAGGACAACCCCGGACGGGACTGGCTACTTTCCGCGATTATTACAATAGTCTGATCGGATGGGAACGGTTCAGAGCTTCACAGTTTGGGATTCAGCATTTTTGCACCATGGGACTCAATTCCCGGGAAGCAAACAACGAGAAATTGGCTGAACAGGTGATGGAAATTCTTCCGCTCTATCTTTATAAAGAAGGGGTGGTCGGTGTCGGTGAAATCGGATTTGATGACCAGACCGCACTGGAAGAAAAATATTACCGGGCTCAGCTGGAGCTCGCCCTCGAAGCCAATCTGCCCGTTCAGGTTCATACGCCGCATCGGGACAAAACAAGAGGGACCGAACGAAGCATGGATATTGCTCTGGAGCACGGATTGCGTCCTGAACAGGTGATCATCGACCACAATAATGAAGAAACCGTAAAATCGGTTTTGGACCGTGGATTTTGGGCCGCGTTTACCATTTACCCTTTTACCAAAATGGGAAATCAGCGAATGGTCGATATTGTAAAAAAATATGGTCCTGAAAGAATCATGATCAACAGTGCTGCGGATTGGGGGATCAGCGATCCCATGGCAGTACCCAAAACAGCAGCATTGATGAAAGTCCAGGGAGTTCCGGAAGAACACATCAGATTGGTCACTTTTCAAAATGCTGTAGATTCGTTTGCACCCAGCGGTCAGCTGGATCTGGAAAAACTGAAAGAAGTACAGCCGGTTGATCAAAGTGCCAAGTATGCCGGGAATACCGTATTACGGGGAGGGCAAAATCCAAGAATTGATAAAGACTCTGTAATAATCGAATAGCATTGAAACGAAATCCCTATTTGTTGTTGATCCGACCGGCCAATCTGATCACTGCAGCAACCGATATTGCAGCGGGTGCTGCTATAGCCATCACACTTAGTTCCGGCACGGATTCTACAAATACTTTTGGAGGTTTTGTTTTACTGGTTTTTTCTTCTGTGTTTTTGTACGCAGGAGGCATTGCCTTCAATGATGTTTTTGATGCCGCGCTCGATAGGCAAGAACGTCCCGAACGTCCCATTCCTTCGGGAAGAATATCGAAAATACAAGCGGCCCGGTATGCGACACTTCTCCTGCTCGCCGGTATCTTGTCTGCCTGGTTTCATCATTCTTTGAGTGGTTATCTTGCCTTTGCCATCGCCCTATTGACCATTACCTACAATAAATGGGCAAAACATCATTCTTTTACCGGCCCTTTCAATATGGGCTTTTTAAGAGGTCTGAATCTTTTACTCGGGATCAGCCTGATTCCTGCCCTGCTTCCGGTGGTATATTACGTCAGCATATTCCCTTTGATATATATATTTGCCATCACGATGATCAGTCGTGGTGAAGTGCACGGTGGATCCAGAACTACCCTTTACCGGGCAATGGGGCTGTATCTGATTGTCGATTTAGGTATTTTGATCTATGCCATTATCCTGGGCAATTGGATTTTGCCTTTAGTATTTATCATCATCCACCTTGCCTATGTCCTGCCTCCGCTTCGTACTGCGATTCGGATGCCGGAAGCATCGCGAATTGGCACAGCAGTCAAACATGGCGTATTGGGCATGATCCTGATGGATGCCATCTGGGTTAGTTTTTCTCCCTTTTGGATAGGAGCCATCTTCATGATATTTTTATTACCTGTCTCTCAAAAACTTGCACGACATTTTGCTGTTACATGATCGAATGAAAGATAGTTGAACTTGTAAATGAACGAACAATGATTAAAAATCCAGAAACATTGAATGCTGATTTCACCCTCCGATATACGTATGATATTTATTTCACCAATCATCTCTTTTCAAAAGACAATCCTCTCATCAAAGACTATTTCGAAAAATCGAAGAAAAAAAATCATACACCCAAGATATTATTTTTGATCGACCAGGGAGTGATCGACCATCATCCGCACCTGAAGGATCATATCTTGAATTATTTTCAAACCGTATCCGGAGTATCTCTCGTAAAAGAAATCTATATCCTGCCTGGCGGTGAAATCGTAAAAAACGACCCGGAACATCTGGATACGATGTTGAAAGCGATCGATCAGCATGGTATCGATCGTCACTCGTTCGTCGCAGCCATTGGTGGAGGAGCATTATTGGATGCTGCAGGATACGCTGCCGCCATTTCCCACCGAGGGGTGCAGCACATCCGGATCCCCACGACCGTACTTTCTCAGAATGATTCCGGAATCGGAGTGAAAAACGGAATCAATTTCTTCAATAAGAAAAACTACCTGGGCAGCTTTTCTCCACCGCAGTCAGTATGGATTGATTCCCATTTTTTGACGACACTGGAAGACAGAGACTTGCGATCCGGTATCTCAGAAGCCGTCAAAGTCGCACTGATCAGGGATAAAACCTTTTTTGAATGGCTCGAGGAAAACAGCAGCGCGCTGGCACGGTTTGAAGAAAAAGCTATGGAATATCAGATCAAGGAATGTGCACGGCTTCATTTGAACCACATCACAGGGAGCGGGGATCCCTTCGAACGGGGCTCAGCCCGACCACTTGATTTTGGTCACTGGGCCGCTCACAAGCTTGAGGATCTCACCGATTATTCTATCCGGCACGGAGAGGCTGTCGCTATCGGGATCGCTCTTGATTCTACCTATTCTTATCTCATCGATTTGATTTCTGAAGAAGAATTGAACCGGATTTTACAACTCTTTTTAAATCTTGGGTTTGATATTTATCATGACGAGCTTATGAAAGATCAGGGTGCGCCGCTTTTTGAGGGACTCCGGGAGTTCAGGGAACATCTGGGAGGGCAGTTGACCATCACACTTCTGGAAGGAATCGGGAAGGGAGTTGAGGTTCACGAAATCGATCAGGATAAAATGATGGAAGCATTAAAAAGATTATCTCAATACACATCGATCTGTCATGAAAACTAAAGCGGGATATCTCACCTATTGTACCAATATTCATAGGGGCGAAAACTGGAAAGATCATTTCCATGAATTAAGAAAGTATGTTCCTAAAATAAAGAATTCAGTTGCTCCCGATGAAAAAATGGGAATAGGTCTGAGAGTCAGCCGGCCGATGCAACTCGATCTGCAAGATCATTCCACATTAAAAACATTTCAGTCATGGCTTCAGGAAAATGATCTTTATGTATTCACACTCAATGGTTTCCCCTATGGGAACTTTCATTCAGATGTAATTAAAGAAAAAGTTCACGCACCCGATTGGACTACACCAGAACGACAGGAATACACTCTCCGTCTCTTTGATCTTCTCCAGAAGCTCCTGCCCGACCATTTATCCGATGGAGGTATTTCCACTTCGCCCCTTGGATATCGGCATCAATATCCGGAAGGACCACCACGACAAAAAGCCATCGAAAAAGCGACACAACAGATCATCACGGTAGCAGAATATCTTGATAATATCTATCAAACATCGGGGCAACTCCTCCACCTGGATCTGGAACCCGAACCGGATGGAATCATCGAAGATGGTAAAGAATTTGTCGATTGGTACCTCGGGATTCTTCTTCCTGCAGCAGAAAAACATTTCGCAAAAATCTCAAAAAATGCGGAAGAAGCTACGCGTATTATCCTGCGTCACATCTGCTTATGCTATGATGTATGTCACATGGCAGTAGAATTTGAAAATCAACCAAATCTAATCGGTCAACTGAAGAAAAACAATATCGCAATTGGTAAAATCCAATTGAGTTCAGCGATCAAAATTCCAGCGGGAAAATCACCTGAGGATTTGCGGGCTTTTGTAGAAGATCAATACCTTCATCAGGCAGTGCTTCGCACAGATACAGGCCAGCTGTTGAAATACAGAGATCTGGATGAAGCACTGGCACATCCCTGGCCTGATCAGGCAGAATGGCGGGTTCACTATCACGTACCGATTTTTACCAAGAAATATCGTCATCTTGATTCCACTCAGGATTTTATCGATGAAATCCTCGAAATTCATAAAGAATCCCCCTTATCAAATCATCTGGAAATAGAGACATATACATGGGAAGTTTTGCCGGAAGATCTGCAACTTCCTCTGGAGGAATCTATCATCCGGGAATATCAATTTATTTTGAATAAGATCAACGATTAATCATGAGAAAAACTGTAGTTATTGATATTGTGGGTTTGAGCAACAGTGTCATCGGTTCTCATACTCCTTTCATATCCAAATACCGGGAACATCATCATCACACGACGATCGAGCCCAATTTTCCGGCGGTGACCACTTCGGCCCAATCTACCTATATCACCGGAGTTCCAGCGACAGAACATGGGATTGTAGGCAATGGCTGGTATGACCGGGATTATTGCGAGATCAATTTTTGGAAACAATCAGACAAACTGGTTCAGGCAGAAAAAATATGGGAAAGAGCACGGCAACTTGATCCATCATTCACTTGCTCAAAAATGTTCTGGTGGTACAATATGTATTCCGATGTCGAATATTCTGCTACTCCCCGTCCCCAGTATCATCAGGATGGATTGAAGCTACCTGATTGTTATACACAGCCGGGGGATCTGCGTGACGAACTGCAAAAAGAATTGGGAATTTTTCCTCTCTTTAAGTTTTGGGGTCCCAATACCAGTATCGATTCCAGTCAATGGATCGCGGATGCTTCCCTCATTGTCGACAAAAAGCACGATCCTACCCTAACACTCATTTACTTACCTCACCTTGACTACGACTTGCAGAAGTTTAGTCATCTTTCAAAACAGGCTGAAAAATCACTTCGGGAAATTGATGAAGTAGTACGTCAGTTGGTGACCCATTATGAATCTGTCGGCGCCCATGTATATCTCCTGTCAGAATACGGGATCAATCCATCGGACAAGCCGATCCATTTGAATCGAATTTTTCGAAAAAATGATTTAATCGCCATCCGTGAAGAAAGCGGACGTGAACTTCTGGATCCGGGAGCATCCAAAGCTTTTGTTGTGGCTGATCATCAGATCGCCCATGTTTATATCAATGATCCAGCCTCAGCCCATCCGGTGCGTGAGATTTTGGAAAAAACGCAGGGAATTGCCCGGATCCTTGATCAGGATGGAAAAAGAGAATTTGGTATCGACCATGATCGTGCAGGAGATCTGGTTTTGATTTCCGAAGAAGATCATTGGTTCTCCTATTATTTTTGGGAAGATGACCGAAAAGCTCCCGACTATGCACGCGCGGTCCAGATCCATAAAAAGCCGGGATTTGACCCCGTTGAAATGTTTATGGCACAAACACCCCTGATCAAAGGACGTGCCGCGTACAAGCTTTTGCGAAAAAAACTGGGCATGAGGTACGTGATGGATGTAATATCGCTGGACGCAACGCTCATCAAAGGCAGCCACGGGAGTCCGCTCGTATCCCAAGAGTTTCATCCGGTTCTTATCTCCAATCGTCCTTTACCCGACACACATCTCAAGGCACATGACGTATATGATGTGATCTGGAATAGTCTTGGTATTCAAGAAAAATAATTACTGCATCTCATACTGGAACCGGAGAAGACGAAGAGCATTGAAAACCACTAAAATCGTCGAACCTTCATGGGCAACGACAGCGGGTCCGATATGAGCGATACCAAAGAGGGTAAGAGGGATCAAAATAGCTACCATGCCGAGACTGATCCACAAATTTTGCTGAATGATCTGCTTACTTTTTCTGCTCAATGCAATCACAAACGGCATCCCTGCCAGCTCATCATTCATCAAAGCAACATCAGCTGTCTCCAGCGCAAGATCTGAACCCACTGCACCCATTGCAATCGATACTGAACTGTGCGCCATCGCGGGTGCATCATTTACTCCGTCTCCCACCATCGCCACATGCCCATATTCTTTCTTCAAATTCTGAACCGCAACGACTTTATCCTCCGGCAAAAGATTTCCCTGAACATCTGATAGTCCAATCAGTTTTGAAATTGCTTCACCCACTTTTTGATGATCTCCTGTCAGCATAACCAGATTTTTTATCCCCAATTGATGAAGATTGGCGATCACTTTTTCAGTACCGGGTTTGGGTTCGTCCCGCATGGATACAGCACCCAGAAAACAGTCATCAAAATATGCGATGGCTATCGACTTTCCATCCCGCACCATCTGATTCACCTCCTGTAACAAATCCTGAGGAATCCGAACTCCTTCCTGATTAAAAAGCTCCTTATTTCCCACCCATACACGCTTTCCGTCATATAATGCTTCCAAACCTTTTCCGCCCAGAGAAGTCAAATCCGATGCTCGGTCATAAGGAATCTCGATTCCTCTTTCTTCAATACCCTTAATGATAGCATCGCCCAGCGGATGGTCGCTCATTCCCTCCACGGCCCCCAAAATCTGAAGAAAGTAATCTTCTTCCACATTCTGAGCCGTCACCACATCAACCAAAACCGGCTGTCCCGTCGTGATGGTACCGGTTTTGTCCAATGCAATCGTAGAAACCATCCCCAATATTTCAAGGGGCCCGCCCCCCTTGATCAAAACACCACTTCGTGCAGCCCGTGCCACCCCACTAAGCACAGCCGCAGGTGTCGAGATAGCAAGCGCACATGGGCTGGATGCCACCAGTACTGCCATCGCCCGGTAAAAACTGTCTCTGAATGGTTCATCGATCACCAAAAACGCAAAATGAAGAAGGATGATCAATATCAGAACCGCCGGAACATAGATCTTTTGAAATTTTTCCGCAAAAAGCTGTGTAGGCGATTTCTGAGATTCCGCTTCAGAAACCAGACGTACCAATCGCGCTAAAGTAGTGTCCTCAGATTTTTTAAGAACGACCACATGAAATACGGTCGTATCATTGAGCGATCCGGCAAATACGCGATGTTTGACGGGAACATCACCAAATTCCATAGTCGGATAATCACCGACCTCCATAGATTCTTTGAAAACCGGCATACTCTCTCCTGTCAATGCCGCCTGATTGACCGAACCGGAGCCGCGAACCACAATCCCGTCTGCAGGTATGATCGTATTGGGGCGCACAAGGATTTCATCTCCTATTTCCAATTCTTCGACCGGCACCTCCACTGGAGAACCATCCATCCATTTCAATGCGGTCTTGGGGGTGATTTTTCCCAAATCTGAAATGGCTGTTCTTGCTCTGTCCATCGCATAGTGTTCTAGAGCATGCCCCAGAGAAAACAAAAACAACAACAAAGCCCCTTCGGCCCAGTGTCCCAAAATCGCTGCACCTACCGCCGCGATCACCATCAGGGAGTCGATTGTAAAACTTCGATTTTTCAGATTTTCCCATGCTTCAATGATGGAGTAAAATCCACCAAAAAAATACGAAATGATATATAGCATAAGGATCAGCCCCGATACACCTCCAGAGATTATCTGGTAAACAAATCCTATAAGAAGAAAAATCCCTGACAAAATGGAAAAAACAATTTCACTTCTTTTGCCGAGAAAGGGGATCTCAAAATGATTGTCCGTTCCTTCATCAGGCCCGGGATCACAACAATTTTTTATTTTCATACTATGGTTCCCTTACAACGATTGAGATTATAATTGGTTGAAATTTCATCTGAAATTTTGCATGATGGAAAGAAGCATATTATCTGTCTTATTCCTATCTTTTCTTCCCGTCCTGCCATTTTTTCTGATTCAAATCCCCTTACTCATCCTTGATTTCACTCTAATAAATAAATATCTGTTTATTGATTTTTTTGGCAGTGGCGACCGTCAAAAATTCTGGTTATCATTCTCTGATGAATGTTTGAACATTCCCCGGAAAAGGTGCCACGCTACCTGAAGATTCCGTTTTGGTACTACCCAATCCTTCTTCCGGAGTCGGTGGAATCGCATGGATATACGGATCGGTCTGCACCATCTCGAGTTTTACTATATAATTGGTTTCTGCCTCGATAATTCCATCAAAAGTTTTCCGGTCTGGATCGGTCTGATCCAGGGTGATCGTCCAGATGTTTTTGACGCCCGAATCTTCGAGGGAATAAGTACCGCTGGAAGTTTCTTTTAGCCCATCTTCATCCGTAATCGTCATCGAATACCCGAAACCGGGTTCCAATTCCAATTCAATATTTTTTGCCATGAATAGCTCTTTCCATACCGTTGAAAGATTTTCTCCTTCTGAAATCCAGGTCCCTTCAAAAAACTCTAAACATAGAGGGCAATCACCACCACAATCGATCGTATATTCGGTATCACCTAATATCCCATCAGAACAATTACCACCCCCGGAATCACTACTGCAACCCGCAAAAATGAAAAAAGAAAGTAAAAACAGAGGAATGATCCGGACCATATATCAATGTTTATTTTCAACTCAAAGATACATATAACGGATCATATATTCCAATTGTACACCGTTCCCCAAATTTTATTTACAATAAAAGTAGGGACAAAATCCCTTCTCTTCAGGAAGACATATAAAATACCGTCCCTCCGCTATGCCTTGCCCTAAACATGTCTGCTTTTTATAAAAATCCCTGCCAAACCCTTATTCACCCCTGCCGTATACCAAAAGCCTTTTCGACAGATCATAAATTGTCCACAGATACGGATCTTCCTGTTGGGGCTATATATCATCTGTTTTACATTCCCATTTTTCAAAAACCGGAAAATAAAAGGGTCAGGAATTGACCATCGGTGTCGCCAATGACTCAAGGGATGCGTCGATTTCCTCCTGCGTCAATTCATGATCCACGATATTTCCGGCAAAATAATCATCATAGGCCTTCATATCAAAATTACCATGGCCACACAGGTTGAACAAAATCGTTCGGCTGACTCCTTCCTCTTTACATCTTTCTGCTTCCCGGATCACCGTCGCAATTCCATGACCTGCTTCCGGAGCCGGAATCACACCCTCTGTACGGGCAAAAAGAACACTCGCTTCAAAGATTTCCTTATTTTTCAAGGCTTGTGCTTCGATCAGTCCATCATGCAGCAACTGGCTGACAATCGCTCCTGCACCATGATACCGCAATCCCCCTGCATGAATGGGAGCCGGAACAAAATCATGGCCCAGCGTATACATCGGGATCAATGGCGTCATTCCCACCGTATCTCCAAAATCATATCGGAACTGTCCTCGGGTCAACTTCGGGCATGAGGCCGGTTCACTCGCGATGCATCGGATCTGTTTTCCTTCTTCCAGATTCAATCTCAAAAACGGAAAAGTCAATCCGGCAAAATTAGAGCCACCCCCAAACGGAGCCACTACGATATCGGGCAAATCACCCGCCTTTTCCATTTGTTTGATCGCCTCCTGTCCGATCACCGTCTGATGTGTCAACACATGATTCAATACACTTCCCAAAGCATATTTTGTGTCCTCATTTTGTGCAGCTCTCTCGACGGCTTCCGAAATTGCAATCCCCAGAGATCCAGGAGAATCCGGATCTTTTTCAAGAATTTTTCTTCCCGCTTCGGTTTGATTGGAAGGAGAAGGAATCACTTGCGCCCCCCAAGTATTCATCATCGATTTTCGATAAGGCTTCTGCTCAAATGAAATTTTTACCATATATACTTCGCACTCCAGATCAAACAGCTGACACGCAAAGCTCAAAGCACTCCCCCATTGCCCGGCTCCAGTTTCTGTGGTAATCCGTCTCACACCAGCTTTTTTATTATAATAAGCCTGTGCAACCGCCGTATTGGGTTTATGGGATCCAGCCGGACTCACCCCTTCATTTTTATAATAGATCTTTGCCGGCGTATCCAATGCCTTCTCCAAACCATAGGCACGAAAAATCGGTGTCGGCCGCCAAATCGAATAAATCTCCCGAACCTCTTCCGGGATCTCAATCCATTTCTCCTGACTAACCTCCTGCCGGATCAATTCTTCCGGAAATAATGGCGCCAGCATCTCCGGACCGATGGGCTCTTGTGTCCCTGGATGAAGAGGCGGTCTTGGTTTATTTTCCATATCGGCCACAATATTGTACCAATGCGTAGGAATTTCTTTTTCCGTCAGTATGATTTTTCGTTGCTTCATGCTATTATGTTTTATAAGATTCTATTCTATTGGAAATGAAAATGTCCGAATATAAAAAGTAATCTTATGTTCCCATCTATTCTTCACAAATTATTATCAAAAATCAAGAAAATTTGATCCATATACCAGTTCCCCTTCCTCATTCCAGTACTTTATCGCCTCTCATCCTGATCCGGTTGCGTCCCAATTCCAACATCCCTTCCTGTTCAAACCCTTTCAAAAGTCTCGAAACCACTTCTCTCGACGTATTCAGATCGCGTGCTATTTCCTGATGGGTCACCTCAATTTCGGGCTGACCTGTGATTTCCACCCTTCCGTCAAGATAAGACCAAAGACGTTGATTCATATTTTGAAAGGCCAGCGCATCCACCGTTCTAAGCAATTCTTCGAAACGATATTGATATACTTCCATTACAAATCCTTTCCAGGAAGGATATTTCACGAACCATTCCTCCAGCTTGGCAATGGGAAAAACAATCATTTCAGCGACCTCTTCAGCCACTGCCGAAATCGTACTTTGCTGCGCCGTCATACAGCAAGTAAGACTCACAGCACAAGTTTCACCCGGGGTGAGGTAGTATAAAAAAATTTCCCCGCCCTCATCATCCTCTCTGATAATCTTGATCAGACCCGTCAGGATCATGGGAAAAGTTTTCATATATTCTCCGATCTCGATCAGTCTCTCGCCCCGCGACACTTCTACATATTGTCCGGTCTCTGCCATTTCCTCGAGCAAGGCATCTTCGAATGAATATGAAAATTTTGCCCTAATCAGTTTTTTAATCATATCGTATAAATTTCACCATCCTTCAAAATCGAATTTTATGTATTTGTTTTTCCATCCTGTCACTCCAGATAATTTTACAAGAATCATCTTAAACATCAAAAAAAGAACACATATCATAAAAGAATGGCGAATCCGGGTGATTCGGATCCGCCATCTATTTTCAATACTTTATATGAAAATCACCATTGTTTTACATTCCGAAAGCTTCATAAACTTTCACATTGGGTTTGTCAGGATAAATTCCTTCGATCAGTACACCAGAGTCTTTCCGGCTTTTCAAAACATTATCCACCTCTTTGACGGTGTTCACAGGTTGATCATTGATTTTGGTGATGATAAATCCTTCCTGGATATTCGTATGATCCATGAATAAACCCCGTTCGAGTGAATTCACTTTGACGCCACTATCAAGGTTGAGGTCTTTCTTTTCTTCTTTTGTCAACTCGATGAGTGAAGCTCCCAATCTTTTTTCAATTCCGGACAATCGCGCCGGCACCAGTTCCGGACTCACATCTTTCAATCCTTTAAGCGTCACTGTAGCATCGATTTCTTTTCCATCGCGATGAATAGTCAATTCGACCTTGTCACCCGGGCTTTTTCGTGCGATATATTCCTGAAGAATCGGCATCTGTGTCACAGAACGTCCGTCCATGGCAATGATCACATCTCCGGATTTAATACCCGCATCTCCAGCCGAAGAATTTTCCATTACGGAATCCACGTAAACTCCTTTCGTGATTTTCAGACCTTCTCTTTCTGCAAGCTTCTGATTAAGTTCCATGATCTGTACACCTAAAACAGCGCGATGAACCTCCCCATATTTCAACAGATCTTCGATCACTTTATTGACCAGATTGGATGGCACCGCAAATCCATAACCGGTATAATATCCGGTAGGGCTGGCGATGGCGGTATTGATACCGATGATATCTCCATTTAGGTTGACCAGCGGACCACCACTATTCCCTCTATTGATCACAGCATCTGTCTGAATAAAACTTTCGATCGCATAGGGTACTTCCTCCCGATCAAAAATATTGATGTTTCTCGATACAGCACTGACGATTCCAGCAGTTACCGTACTTCCCAAAGATAACGGATTCCCCAATGCCAGCACCCATTCTCCGATCTGGACATCATCAGAATTGACCATTTCCACAAAAGGAAGATCTTCTTCATCAATTTTTAAGAGGGCCAGATCTGTACTGGGATCTGTTCCGATCACCTCTGCTTCATAGGATGTTTTATCATTGGTGATCACTTCAACCGTTGCAGCATGTTGCACCACATGGTTATTGGTCACGATGTATCCACTCGGATTGATGATCACCCCCGATCCCATTCCCCTGTTGATCGGAGCATCCGGATCCCTTTGCTGAGGTCGCTGACGCGGGAAAAAATCTCTAAAAAAATCATCATTGAAAAAATCCCGAAATGGATCACGACTTTCTCTTTCTCTTTGGGGAGTTCTTCCCATCGAACGGGAAGTAATTTCCACATTGATCTGAACTACCGCTGGCGCTACTTTACGGGCAGTGGAAGTAAAGTCGAGAGGAACCGCTTTTCCATCCTCATCGAGTGTATACAAAACATTGTTGACAGGGGGTTTCAGTTCTTCCTGAAAATGGATTGGATAACTCCTCTCCTTTTTCTGAAAGTAATTAAACCCACCAATCGTCAATACAGTCACGAGCAATGCGACCGCGGCTGAAATTATTATGTTCTTATTCATCATCAAATAATTTATTCTTGTAAAAATCACTATCCAATTCCAACGTTCTTTTGAGCCCCTCCTATCCAACCACAATAAAATAATGAAATTATTCTGCAGATGTTTGTTAACAAAATTATAATCCAACCAATCTTCGACAAATCGAAATGATCAGTCTATGAAAACAGCTTTTTACAAAATTGAAAATTTTCGAATACAAAGACAAATGATTTTCTCTTTTCCGATACCATTTATAGATTCTCAAGTATTATACTTTGTATCCGGATCCATAGCGTAAAATTTCTCGATTATCAGACAAGATTTTTCAATTGATCATATCATCTTATTATCGATCATTTTTTCTAACAATTTCGTACAGAAAATCCCGGCAGAATATTGACCTCACTTCTCTTAAAGCAAGAAAACCCAGTTTCCGTAACATTTCTTTTTGTTTTATCCAAAATAATACTACCTTTATATCTTTATGTATGACAATAAACACTATCTCGACGTGAAAAGACAGATACAAAAACATGCATATTATAAAGGATCTGGAATAAATGATCTATTGGATGATTTGGAATCGATAGTATTCATTCAATTCAAACAAAAAATCCCTCAAGGATCCATGAGGGGTCACATCCATATATAACATATAATGAACAGGTCCTTCGACTTGTCAAAATTCAATATTCAAAGTTTTCTCAATTGTGGAGAGTTATTAAAAAATCTTCAGATGAAAAGAATGTACTTCAAACGTAAATGTTTTCAGATCGGGGCTTTACTACTGGTATGTCTCATGCTCGGAACACCCGATAAGGGATGGACATACACCCATAAAAATCCAGGCGAAAAATCAACCAAAGAGAATCCCCATTCCGTACCGATTAATCCCCTTCCATATCTACCCAAGGAAGAAGATACACCGATATCTTTTGTTCGAATCCCGGACTTTGTTCTTTCCATGGAATCAAGAAAAGAATCCATAGATATCGAAGGAAAAGTGATCAATGAAGAGGGTGAAGAACTCATCGGTGTCAACGTCCTTGTCAAAGGAACGGACAAAGGAACTGCTACCGATTTTGATGGTAATTTTTATCTGGAAGATGTGGATGAGGATGCGATCCTTGTTTTATCATATGTGGGATACCAGACAATCGAAATCGAGGTAGAGGGTCGTTCTGAAATAATCATCACGATGTCCTCCGATTCAGAGCTTCTTGACGAAGTAGTGGTAACTGCTTTTGGTACAGCTCAAAAAAGAGAAACCATGGTTGGATCGATACAGACGGTAAATCCTCAAGAACTGCGGGTACCTTCTTCCAATTTGTCAACCAGTTTTGCCGGTCGTCTGGCAGGAGTGATCGCTTTTCAGCGAACTGGTCAACCGGGCGCAGATGGAGCCAATTTTTATATCCGCGGGATTTCCACTATTTCAGGAGCTACTTCCCCATTGATCATCTTGGATGGGGTCGAGATTTCCTCCGGGGATCTCAACACGCTGGATCCTGAGATCATCGAAGGATTTTCCATCCTGAAGGATGCCACCGCTACTGCCATGTATGGATCACGGGGAGCCAATGGGGTCATGATCATCACCACCAAAACAGGAGCAGATATGGAAAAACCGATCATCAATTTCCGAGTAGAAGGAAATATGGCAAGTCCTACCAGTAAGATCGATCTGGCAGACGGGGTGACTTATATGAATTTATTCAATGAGGCAGTCGGAAATTTAGGTACTCAGCTGCCATTTTCGCAGGATAAAATCGAAGGAACTGAGCTGGAACTAAACCCCTACGTCTATCCCAATGTGGATTGGTATGATCAGATCTTCAAGGATCGTGCATTCAATCAAAAAGTAAATTTCAATATCAGAGGAGGAGGAAAACGAGCTGATTATTTCAGCAGTATTACAGCTGCATATGAAACGGGACTGATGAAAAACAGAAGCCGGGATTTTTACTCATTTGACAATAACATAGGCATCAAAAGATATAATCTCCAAAATAATGTCAATGCCTATCTGAGCGAAAGCACAAAACTTTCTCTTCGGCTCAATGCCAATCTGGTAGATCGTGAAGGTCCCGGTGGCAGTGTGGAAAGCTATTATTCCGGAATTATGCAGATCAACCCGGTAGACTTTCCCGTGATGCATCCGGATGATGAATCGCTTCAATATATACGGTGGGGTGGGTTTTCATTTGGAAGTAATCCACCTTACAACCCGGTGGCAAGCTTCGTAAGCGGATACAACAACACATTTGCATCTACGATAGTAGGAAGCTTACAACTGGATCAAAAACTTGATTTTATCACAGAAGGTCTGTCGATCAATGGTTTGGTTTCTTTTAAAAACTGGACCTCCACTTCAACAGATCGATCTGCACCATACAATATGTTTATGGTGACAGACTACACCCGCCACGAGGACGGAACAGTCGAATATGAAGCCGGTCTGACAGAAGGTGAGCAAAATCCAATTTTGAACACATCCGGATCCAACTCCGGAGATCGGTGGTTCTATTATCAGGCAAATCTGGACTGGCATCGGAACTTTGGTGCACATGATCTCAATGCGCTCTTGATCTACAATCAGGAACAATTTAATCTGAATGTGGTGAGTGACATTTATAATGCACTTCCTCAAAGAGGTCAAAGTTTTGCAGGGAGATTGTCCTACGCATTCGACAACAAATACATGGCTGAACTAAACTTTGGATATAATGGATCAGAAAACTTTGCCAAAGGAAACCGTTTCGGTTTTTTCCCCTCTATTGCGATGGGATACACTATCAGTGCAGAACCTTGGTTTGAACCCCTCGAATCAGTGTTCAGTTATATGAAATTGCGTGGATCCTATGGATTGGTAGGAAATGACAGGATCGGAGCGGAGCGATTCATATATATGTCAGATATCAATCTCAGCGGAATCGGATACACGACCGGGCTCGATATGAACTACGGAAGATCAGGTCCCGTTTACAATCGTTACGCGAATTATGATCTTACCTGGGAGACTGGTAAAAAGCTAAATCTGGGAGTTGATTTTCACTTATTAAATGATATTCGCGTAGTGCTCGACATCTTCCGGGAAGACCGAACCAATATTTTTCAGCAACGGGGAACCATTCCCACTTATCTGGGAACAGCAGGAACAGCAGTGTATGCTAATACAGCGGCGGTACGAAATCAGGGAATAGATCTGTCTGTCGATTATGCAAAAACATTTCACAATGAACTGACGATCCAATTCAAAGGTACATTTAGCTATGCGCACAATGTGGTGACCCAATATGATGAGCCGGCGGATCAGCAATACCCCAATCTGATCAATGTAGGATATCCGATGAATACACATTTAGGTTATATAGCCGAAGGCTTGTTCATCGATGAGGCGGAAATCGAAAACTGGCCTGTCCAGCAGATATCCGGAAATGTTTCTGTGGGCGATATCAAGTACCGGGACATTCCGGACCGTGATGGAAATACCGATGGGATGATTACCGGAAATGATCGGGTGCGAATGGGATACCCCACTGTACCTGAGATCGTATATGGTTTCGGACCCAATATCCAATACCGGAATTTTGATGCAGGAGTTTTATTTCAGGGAGTAGCCCGTACATCCATGATGCTTTCAGGGATGCATCCATTCGGGACCAACCTCCGCCGAAATGTAATGCAATGGATCGTGGACAGTCACTGGAGTTCAGAGAATCAGGATATTCACGCTGATTATCCCCGCCTCACCCAGTCTGACCATGGGAACAATACTGCAGGATCCAGCTTTTGGCTCCGTGATGCTTCTTTTCTCAAACTGAAGAATGCAGAAATAGGATACAGTTACAATAACATGAGATTATATCTCAGTGGAACCAACCTTCTGACTTTCTCAAAATTCAAACTTTGGGATCCCGAACAAGGAGGTGGGAGTGGTCTGAAATATCCGACCACGCGCGTGATCAATGTAGGATTTCAAATGACAATTAATTAAAATGATGATCATGAATCAATTACAATCAATTATAACCAGCATATTCTTTTTGTCGGCGCTCTTCTCCTGTAATTATTTGGATATCATGCCCGATGAAATAGCGACGGAAGATGATGCTTTTGCCACCATTCAGGCAGCAGAAAATTTCATGTATTCTTGTTATGCTTACATACCCAATCCACGAAATGGAACTGGCTCTTTAGATTGGTTTACGGGAGATGAAATAGTCACTGCTTTTGAGCATGAGACTTTTGCCTCCTTTCCAAAAGGTAATTACACCGCTGTGAGTCCGGTGATCTCCTACTGGAACACCCTTTTCCAAGGGATCAAGCAATGTTATCTATTGATCAACAATGTCCATAAGACACCCGGACTGGATGATCATTTGATCGAAGATTATATCGCTCAGGCTGATTTCCTCATCGCTTACTACCATTTTCTGCTTCTGAGAAGCTATGGCCCCGTGATTCTGGTGACCGAGGAGCCGGACTTGAATACAGCTCCTGAAAATTTTCTTGGTCGCTCCAGTTATGATGAATGTGTCACCTGGATTGCCGAAAAATTTGATGAGGCAGCAGAGCGTCTGCCGGAAACCAGGCCCAACAATCGGTTGGGATTGGCCACCAAAGTCGCTGCTCAATCCATCAAAGCCAGAATGTTGCTTTATGCAGCTTCTCCGCAATTCAATGGAAATGAGATGTACGCCGACTTCACAGATCATGACGGTCACCCTTTGATCAATACTCAATTTGATCCGGAGAAATGGATTCTTGCCAAAGAAGCTGCCAAAAAGGCCATCGAATCCGCAGAAGCGATCGGAGTCCGGTTATATCAACCCACAGATGTAACTGCCGCAGATCTTCCAGAACCCGCAGACCCGGTACAAAGAGCTCTGCGATTCACTCTGGTGGACAAATCAAGCAAAGAACATATATGGATTGATGCGCGAGAGGAAGGCTGGTATTCTTTACAGAATAAGTCACGTCCCTTCCACTCCAATTCCTGGAATGGAATCGCACCAACCATCACGATGCTGGATCGTTTTTATACAAAAAATGGATTACCGATCAATGAGGATCCTGAATTCAAATATGAAGAAAGATTTCAGCCCACTTCTTTTGCTTCTGATGATATCAACGGAGAAGGTGAAACTCAAGTGATGAATATCGACAGAGAACCACGATACTATTCATGGATCAGCTTCCATGGTGGGTATTACGAAACGCACGGAGTGTACAATCAAACTACCAATCAATGGGCGTATGCTCCGGACAATCTGAGGGGAATCAATGACATGAAACTACTTACTCAATTCACACGGAATGATCCCTGCGGGATCCGAAATCGAACGAACAACTTTAGTCCGACCGGTTTTCTCAATAAGAAGGGTGCCCATCCGGGATCTCAACCCGTCGTAGGTCCGGTAGAATATCCATGGCCCGTGGTTCGATTGGGCGAACTTTATCTGAATTATGCTGAAGCATGTGTTGAATCCGGTGATCTCGAGGAGGCTAAAATATATCTGAATAAAATCAGGGAGCGGGCCGGGATTCCATCCGTAGAAGATGCCTGGGGGAGTATCGGTGTGTCTCTGACACGAGAGAAACTAAGAGAGATCGTGAGACAAGAACGAATGATAGAACTCTATCTCGAACATCACAATTTTTGGGACATGCGCCGCTGGTTATTGGCAGATAAATACTTTGATGCAGTACCGGAAGGAAATAATATCATGGCGGAAGATTTTGCACGATTTGCAGAGAGAACCCCATTGGATGGTCGCAGAATCGGAGGAGAAAATGTGCCCAATATCACACGTGAATTTAGCAGTCCGCGTCATTATTTGATGCCGATCCCTTATTCAGAAATTCAAATCAACAAAAACCTTGTACAAAATCCTGGCTATTGATCCAATAAATTTGATAATCATGAAAAATGTAAAATATATCATCTTAGGAGTTTTATTTTCTGTCATCGTTACCGGATGCGAAAAAAATGATACCAGCTCAGAAGTCCCTTCCACCATATCTGATATCCGGTATGAATCTCTTCCTGGAGCGATCAAGCTGGAATGGACGCAACAGGAACCGGTCACTTATGAATATATCAAAATAACCTATTTCGACCATCTGAAGAAAAAAGACATGATGCGGATGGCCAGCAAGTACAGCGATACGATACAGATCCCGGGAACACGTGAAAAGTATGGTACCTACACTTTCAGTTTGCAACCCTTTTCCAAGAATGGCACCCCGGGCGAAAAGCTGGAAATCGAAGCGAAATCAGGGCCGGCTCCCGTCACTATAGAAATTCTGGATAAGAAACAAATACGGCTCAAAGCGGAAAATCTATTCACAGATGCACAGGAACCCAGCGAAGGTCCCATAAAAGATTTGATAGACGGGGATCCAAATACCTTTTTCCACGCAGCCTGGTCGGTCGACATGGGCCCAATGCCTCATTATATCGTCGTAAAACTTGATAAAAAAATCGATGCATTTTCTTTCAGTTATGTGACCAGAAATAATGCCGGAGCAGGTAATCATCCCAAAAGGATGAATATATATCTGAGCAATCACTTTGATCCGGAAAACTATGACACCTCAGATTTGCTTCTCGTTGATTCTCTGGAAGATTTACCAAATGGTGCTTCACAGAATTTCGATTCTCAAAACTATTTTGAAAATATCGATGAGGAATATGAATATATCTGGTTTGAGGTATTAGAAACCCATGGTGGAACCAGTTATTTTGCATTAGCCGAATTGTCCATCTTCGGATTGGAGCTTGACATTGTCGATCCGGAGGCCCCGGAATGATTATGATAAAGACATCTCCGGCAACATCCCCATGTGACTGTTTCCGGAGATGACGATCCCCGTCTTCCGGATCAACTTTGATTTAATTAAAATTTTTAAAGTCGAATCATGAAATCGAAAATCAAAAACTCCTTTCATTTGATTGCTCCTTTCCTCATCGTGTTGATCGGAAGCCTGGATTTTTATTCGTGTACAGACAAAAGCATCACCCCTTTCCTCACAGTTGATCCTCAGACCGTTTTATTCAATGCGAGCAAATCTCAGAAATCCATTTCCATCAAATCGCATCCGGAAAACTGGACCGAAACCATTTCCCCGGTGGCGGAATGGATCACAACCCAAAAGGAGGAAAATAGTCTCATCATTCAGGTAGAAGCAAATACCGGGTTTCAATCGAGAAAAGGGGAAATAATAATTTCAGCAGGTGAACTCACCGAAAAAGTAGAAATCGAACAATTGGGTGAAGCGAAAGAAATATTATTATCAGACGAGATTTTCACCCTCTCATCAGATGGAAATGAAATCCGCTTGCAGGTCGTCGCCAATATTGACTATGAGATCATCATCCCAGAAGAACATGAATCATGGGTCGAGTGGATTTCATCCAGAGACACAATCGATGAACTAACCCGCGAACATCTTTTCCAGATCGGCTGGAATACTTCACAAGAGGAACGACGAGGAGAGATCATTTTCAAGGAAACAGAAGGGGAACTTGAAAAGAAAGCCATCATTATCCAAAAAGCTCAGGAAGGTTATTCGGGTGGGAATCAAGATCATATAAAAGACGACATCTTGGTAAAAGTAGATCGTGGTTATGCCAGCTCCGCACAACAAGGAGAAGGGATTGAAAAGTCCTTTGACGGCGATATGAGCACGCTCTATCATTCATCCTGGAATAACAGTGGTGCCGATTATTTTCCGATCACGCTCGAATATTATTTTGAAGATGAAGCGTCAATCGATTATTTCATTTACTATCCCCGGTTAAGTGGAAACAATGGTAATTTCAAGGAAGTAGAAATATGGACCGCCACGCACGATAATCCCGAACCTGAAAAACTTCTCGATTATGATTTTCAAGGTTCCTCTTCTCCCACTCGTGTTGTCTTACCGGAATCTCTCCAGAATCCATCTCTTATTCGTTTTGTGATCCGATCAGGAGCGGGAGATGGTCAGGGATTTGCTTCATGTGCAGAAATGGAATTCTATCGTTTCAATCCTGACAACTTTGATCCGCTTGCGATCTTTACCGATATGACCTGTTCTGAATTGCAATCAGGGATAGGTATGAAAGAAATAGAAGAAATAGCAAATCCTTTTTACCGCAATATTGCTTTTCACATGTACCAAGGAACTTATCCTGAAGAGTTTCGGATCCAGGAATACCAGGCCTGGCCTCATCCGGATGAATGGGCACAGATCAACAAAACTTCTACGCTGAGCCTTCTTGACAATCCCACCGGAATGAGTTTTTCAAAAGGGGAAGAAGTGGTTGTTTTTGTCGGTGAAACCACTTATCCGATCAGTCTCAAAGTACAAGATCTGGGAGTTTACGATGGCGATGGATACAACAATGCATCTCAATATCCACTATCGCCGGGGGTCAATAAACTTAAGATGCGAAATAAAGGTTTAGGGTATATTTTTTATCATACTCCAGATCATGAAAACGCGCCTCCTGTGGTCATTCATTTTGCTTCGGGAAAAGTCAATGGTTATTACGATTCTCAAAAACATCAACCCGAAGACTGGACTCGCCTGTTAGAAAATGCAGTCGATCCTTTCTTTGATGTTGTGGGAGCGCATGCCCATCTTACCTTCCCGACGGAGGATTACCGCACTTATACCGGGGACAAAGGACCAGAATTGATCGAAATGTATGATGATCTGGTTTTTCTTGAGAAAGACTTTATGGGGCTGATAAAATATGATCGGCCAACGATCAACCGGGCTTATTTTCACGCGATGTACCACTCATTCATGTATGCGACCGCTTATCGTACTGCCTACAATGTATCCGGCGAAGGAGTCAAAAGAACCGTTATGGATCCTCAGACACTTCGACGGGATTGCTGGGGGCCGGCACATGAAATGGGCCATACCTTCCAGACCCGACCCGGCTTTCGCTGGCATGGGATGACCGAAGTGACCAATAATGTTCATTCCTTATATGTACAAACTCAATGGGGTAATCCTTCTCGTATAGAAACAGAACCCATGGGCAGATACAACAACCGATATGAAAAAGCTTATCACAATTCTTTTGTGAAAAACATTCCCCATCCGGGCGAAGAAGATGTTTTCTGCAAACTGGTCTCCCTGTGGCAATTGCAACTCTATTTTTCCAATACGGGTGTCTATGAGGATTTTTATAAAGACTTCTATGAAAAAGTAAGAACCTCTTCTGATCGTTCCACACCAGGAGAGCAGCAGCTTGAGTTTGTTCGGATGGTCTGTGATTTGACCGAATTGGATCTCACCGATTTCTTTACAAAATGGGGATATCTCTCTCCTTTTGATGAGTCACTGGATGACTATGGATCAACCCGATTCCAGATCACCCGGCACCAAATCGATCAGCTTCTTGACGAAATCCGGGCAAAATCCTATCCAAAACCGGAGGAAAAAATCGAATATATCTGTGATTCAAATTGGGAGATTTTCAGAGATCGATCGAGCGTCATTCTGGGTTCTGCCGAAATAAAAGACAATAGAATCACCATGAAAGACTGGCAAAATGTAGTCGCCTATGAAGTGTATGAAGATGATCATCTGATTTTCGTATCAAATCAGGATTCATTCACTCTCGAAGAACCTTCGAATGCGCAGACAGAAGTATTCGCCATCGGTTATGATGGAAGTCGCACCAAAGTGGAATTCTGATTTTCCGTCAATGAAAAAGGGACTGATCTTTCTTAAAAAATCAGCCCCTGAATGTAATTTATTTTAATAAAGAAACATTCCCTTACGCGGCAAAAGGTGAAGTTTACGCTATATTTTCCACCTATCCTTCCAGAGCCTTCCGTGCATATTCACGGCATTTTTGGACTTCTTTTACAGCATTGGATCCGGAAGGCACTTCATATTCCAACTCGATGCTTACAGGTATACGGTATTTTTTATCCCGAAGAAGCTGCAAGACTTCGACGATCGGAGTATCCCCTTGCCCCCACGGAAGATTCCCCTGACCATTGACTTTGGTTTGCCGGTCCTTCATATGCATTGACGTTATCCGATCATGCTTGTTTTCGATAAATGCGAGCAAAGATTCGCGGGTATTATCTCCACCCGCGGCAATATAATGTCCAAAATCAAGATTGATCGAATTGTACGGGGATTGCTCCAGCGCCACATCCCATACCGTATCCGTGGCCTGTGTATGATTATGATATCCCACATACATTTTATTTTTTGCGGCCAGTGTTCCCAATCTCAGCGATTGCTTCGGATCTTTGGGAAGTTCCACGGTGACGGATTTGGCACCCAATGCCTTTCCTGCCCGCATAGCATATTCTATTTCCTCATCGGTATTGTTAGCTCCCAAAGCACTGGGTTTGAAAGCATAAATACTGACACCCGCCTTACGGAACATCTTACGAACCTCTTTGAATTTTTTCATTCCCACATTCGCTCGCCACTCCGGCCACTCGTCCCGATTCTGCGGTTTACCCGCATAGTCTTCTACTGCTTCCCCCATCAGTTCTACAGCACTGATGCCGCTATCCGTGATCATCTTGAGCAGCTGATGGATATCATGAGGCATACTTCTATAAGAATAGGTAATCACTCCGATTTGGACCCCTGAAAATTTAGAATTGGGTTTTTTCAACAAGTCGAGAGCAGATGCATAACCCGCCGGCCCCACTGCCAGCATTCCCATGGCAGCCATAGAACTTTTGGCCAAAAAATTACGACGTGAAAAATGATGTTGTGTGTTATTTTTTTCTTTCATATTCAATTATGTAATTAATTTTTCTTTCTCCTTATCAGAAGAATGCTCTATAAAAATCTTCCAAAACATCAATGATACAACATCTTTATTATTTATGAAAAAGGATTTATACGAAATATTGAAGTTCATGCCGGAGCCATTTCTGTTCAATAACTCTCCGTCATTTGAAGATGTTGTTTTCATAAAGTCATATATCTCCTTTTTTAAGTTAATTTAATTCGATACATTCATTATTTTGGCAACTTAACATAAGTTTCAGCCATTATATACCAATGAATCTGTTTTTGTTGAGTCACTAAACATTAATCAACATGATGAAATTGCTACTTCCAGACATGATAAAAAACTCCTTTACAAGACCGTTTCTAAATCATAGAAAAAGACCTTCAACATTCAAGAATTACTGTACTCTATGGCGCTCGTGGTTTTTACAATCAGCGCTTACGCCCAGATAGATATTTCAGGAATCGTCACCGATACCGATGGAGAAGCTTTGATCGGTGTCAACATTCAAATACGTGGTTCGACTACAGGAACAACCACCGATTTTGAAGGAAATTTCCAGTTAGACAATGTAGCAGAAGATGCAACTATCATCCTTTCATATGTCGGGTATGAAACAAAAACCGTCCCTGTAGAGGGACAAACTCAGATGAACATCGTCCTGACATCCAACGTAGAAATGTTGGATGAAATCGTCGTGATCGGATATGGTACAGTACAGAAAAAAGATGTCACCGGATCGATGGCTTCATTAGATTCTAAAGATTTCAATAAAGGAGTCAATATTTCTCCTGATCAGTTGATACAAGGAAAAACGCCCGGTGTCCGAGTCATCAACAATACAGGTCAACCCGGTGGATCGACGACGGTCCGAATCCGCGGTAACTCTTCCATCCGTGCCGGCAATAATCCATTATTCGTACTGGATGGAATACCCTTATCCGGTGGATCAGCCCGTCCGGGTGGTGCCGGAGGTTTTGGTTCTGATGGAGGAAATCCATTGAATTATCTGAATCCTGATGATATAGCCAGCATTGATGTATTGAAAGATGCTTCCGCTACTGCTATCTACGGGTCAAGAGGTGCAAATGGAGTCGTCCTCATCAATACCAAAAAAGGAGTGAGTGGTGAGCCGATGCTGCAGTTTTCTACTTCTGCCGGTATGTCAAATGTCTTAAGAAAACTGGATGTACTCGATGCAGATCAATTCCGTGAGGCACTCAAAACCTATACGCCTGATGACGTATCCATCGGAGATCATGGTGGTGATATAAATGCCTTTGATGCCATTACGAGAACGGCGATGACTCAAAATCATAGCATAGCTATCAGTGGAGGGAATGATGCCGGCAGATACCGTCTTTCCTTAGGATATCTGGATCAGAATGGGGTGATTAAAAATTCAAATCTCCCAAAGTATACTGCCAACCTCAATTCAAACTTCACCTTTTTGGAGAGTAAAAAGCTGGGATTGGATATCGATCTCTTTTTCACACAAACAAATGAAATCATCCCTCCTATTGATGTAGATGTAGGTTTTGAAGGAAACGTGATTTCACAAGCATTAAATTGGAATCCTACCCGACCTCTTTATGATGAAAACGGAGAATTGACATGGGTAAGCTCAAATTTGATCAACCCCCTGGCCAGTCTTGAAGCTTACAAGGATAAAGCATTGGTCAATACCATCATCGCCAGTGCATCTCCTTACTATAAAATCACAGACTGGATAGAATACAGACTCAACTTCAGTCTGACCCGACAATCCGGGACAAGAACCGGAATGTATGACCGATTGCTGATCAATCCCACACACAACGAGAAAGGGTATGCTTTTATAGGGAACAATCAAAACACAGATCAGCAATTAACGCATACGTTGAATATAAATCGGGATCTGACCTCTGATCTCAGCCTCAATTCGGTCCTTGGATATGAATACCTGAGTTATGATTCCCGATGGAATTCCGAGTCCGGAAATGGTTTTACCAATGAAGGAATCGATTTTTATGACTACCTCGGTTATTCGGTAGCTTCTTCCAGGGATATTTCATCGGATCGGTCTCCGGTCAATGAACTTCAATCGGTGTTTTTGAGGATGGGATTCAACTATCAAAATAAATACCTCTTGACAGGAACTATCCGCCGCGATGGTTCTACTAAATTTGGAGAAAACAACAAATACGCGAATTTCCCTTCCGTGGCTCTGGCATGGAATATGGTCAATGAAGAGTTTTTCGAAGATTCCGGATTCGACAATCTGAAGTTGCGACTGGGATATGGAAAAACAGGAAACAGTGAATTTCCTTCCGGTGCATCGCGTAACCGATATGTATTTGGAATGCAAAGCCAACAGCAAACGAATTTTGGAAATCCTGATCTAAAATGGGAAACTTCCACCACCTACAATGCTGGAATTGATTTTGCATTATTTGACTTCCGACTATCCGGATCCATTGATATTTTCAATAAAAAAACAGTAGATGCATTGTTTGAGAGAACCATTGCTCAACCGGCTCCCTCCGGTAAAATATGGGTCAATCTCGACGGAGAAATCGTCAATAAAGGAGTAGAAATTTTCGTGAGTGGTGATCTGATCCGAAAGAACGAATTACGATGGACCGCTGATATCAATGCGACTTTTTTGGACAATAAAGTGACTGGTTTACCCGGGTTTTACGAGACAGCCCGGCTGAGAGGACAAGGATTTTCCAACGTAGTAGGTCAGAGAATGGTCAGCGGTCAGCCGTTAAATGTCTGGTATCTGGCTAAGTTCGAAGGGATAGATCCTTCCACCGGCACAAGCATTTATCAAAGCTTTGACGGGGAAATAAGCAATGAAGTCGATCCTGCACAAAACAAGTTTTATACGCACAGCCCCAATCCTAAAACCTTATTAGGTTTTTCTACGAATATCACTTATTCCCGATTTTCTGCTGTGGTCAATTTCAACGGAGCGATGGGACATTACTTGTTCAACAATACGATCGCCACGGTTCTGGGATTGAACAATCTCTCCGGCAGAAATATTTCAAGCGAATACTTTCATCCGGATCTCAACGAATCCACCTCCAACTCTGCGGCTCCTTCGACCCGTTATCTTGAGAAGGGGGATTACATGAAACTATCCAATTTATCATTAAGTTATGAAGTCGGAAATGTAGGAAAGGCTTTCAAAAATATGAATATATCTATCTCCGGTCAGAACTTATTGGTATTTACCAAGTACAGAGGTTTTGATCCGGAAGTAAATACCAGTGGGGATATAAACGGTATTCCTTCTCTGGGCATCGAATATATTCCTTATCCCTCCGCCAGAACATTTATGTTGGGACTTCATTTCACTCTCTAATTGAAAAAATCATTCACAATGAAAAGCATCAATATTTATAGTTTCTTATTTATTTTCAGTATCGTTATTTTTTCATGTACTGACCTGGAAGAAGAATTCAGAAGCAGTCTGGAAGAAGGTGACAAAATCAGCCCCAGTGAGCTTCTGGTAAGTGCTTATAGCACGCTCAATGGACCATACCAGCAGGGAGATCGATGGTGCATGCAGGAACTCTCATCTGATGAAGCCATCGCACCTACCCGCGGTGGAGACTGGGATGACAATGGCCGTCACAGAGCTTTACATCTCCATACCTGGAATGCAGACAATGACTACCTGAGCGCTTGCTTTGAAAGCCTGGGATCAGCCATTTACCAATCTTCCAACGTACTAAGAAACAATCCCACGACGCAGGAAGAAGCAGAAGCAAGATTTATCCGTGCACTGGCTTTATTTGACATGATTGATCTTTGGGGAGTCGCGGTATATAGAGATGATCTGGAATCATTTCGCATAGATCCCATCATATACGATGCAGATGATGGTCTGGACTTTATCATACGGGAGATCAATGAAATCATTTCTGACCTGCCCGCCTCCGGTCCTGCATATGTAGCCAATCAAAATGCAGCTCGTACATTGTTGATGAAGGTCTATCTGAACCGCGGAGCTTTCATCGACAGAGAAAATCCCAGCTTCTCGGATCAGGACATGAACAAAGTGATTGAACTGGCTGATCAGATCGAAGGGTATGAAATATCAGAACCTGGCCATTACTTTGATAATTTCGCTCCTGATAATGATGAGAAATCAACAGAAAATATTTTCACCCTTTACAACAAGGAGGGTGATCGGGGAGGCAGCGTACAAAACACGTACAACACGATCGCACATTATAATATGAATCCCGGTGGTTGGAATGGTTGGGCCACATTGGGTTCATTCTATGACAAATTTGAAGCAGAAGATGAAAGGTTAGGGTTTTATTACCGATATCCTGCTTTCAATCGCCCGAATCCGGCCGAAGCAAAGACGGTAGGATTGCTGATCGGACAACAATATGACCTGAATTCAGGAGAACCTCTAATGGCACGAAATCCTTCAAATGCGCCATTGGTTTTTACACATGATATCACCATCAGAACCTCCGGAAGCACCCTGGAAACAGCAGGGATCCGAGTCCTGAAATATGCATATGATTACGCCAGTGCCTCAGGGCAAAAAAACAATGATTGGGTCGTTTTCAGGTATGCAGATGTACTCTTGATGAAGGCAGAAGCGATCCTGAGAAGCGGAGGCACAGAATCAGAAGCGCTCCAAATCGTCAATTCGATCCGGAAGAACCGAAATGCTTCCGAACTTCAAAGCCTCAGTCTGGATGAATTGCTGGATGAACGGGGGAGAGAATTTTACTGGGAAGGATGGAGACGGCAAGATCTGATACGGTTTGGGAAATTCCTCGATAGCTGGGAGACCAAACCAGAAACCGGCACACCCAAAGAATTAGTATACGCTATTCCAAGCAATCAATTAGCTGTAAATGCAAGTCTAAAACAAAATCCGGGATATTAAAATCCGCTTTGCATGATTTTCATGTAGAAACGAAGCACTTAGCCTGCATACTGTTCCAGAGAGGGTCGACGGGAATGGCACCTTTTGTTTCCTCAAAATAAATATGGATTTATCATGAATTTTTTGGATATTTGCAGCGGTATATTAAATCTTTGAAACATGAAAACACAGATCAAATCTATGATTCTCATGGCGGTTTCGATCGCCTTTTTGTGGGTTGGATGCTCAGGAAACTCAAAGGAGGGACAAAAAACGGCTTCCTCCCGCACAGCGTCGGTTCAGGAATATGATGATCCTGTCGAATATATCGGAACTGGCGAACCCAAATACAAAGTTTATGTGGGAACAGAAACGCAAGACTTCCCAGATGCTTCTATCGATGAATGGAAATATGAAAACGGTCGGTTTGACTTTTCGATAGGTGGTGATTCTTATCAGCTTCAAGCTCAGACACCCGATGCATCATCCCTCATGTGTGCGAATTCAGATGAAGGTCAGCATCTTCATGTCATCCTCAATAAAAGACCTTACTCCGCTCAATACACCCCCTCTTTTGATTTTGACATCCCCAATGGACAACACCATCTTCTGGTTTTTCTGAGTAAATCGTATCATGAAAGCTTAAAACATCCCGAGGCCCATATCGCCCGACTGGTAGATGTCCAGGATGGTAATATCACCAATGAATGGAATATCCCCGATCCGGCATTATTCTACAGCCGGCCAACCGGAAACTATGTAGGTGAAGACACGGAAAAAATCCTGCTCGATTTCTATCCTTTGAATATCGAACTGGGAGTCGATGCTAAGATAAAAATGCAGGTCAATGGAGAACAATACTACCTCTACGAGTGGAAACCTTATTTCATCGAAGGTCTGCCCTATGGAGACAATGACGTAGGGATCCAGCTGGTAGATATGAATGGTCAACCACTACAAGGCTCCATCACCTCACATTTTCGTAAATTCAAGCTGATTCGGGCGCCAAGAGAGATGATGAACTAATAGGCGGTGAAAATTTCCCATGAAAAAGCATGGAATTATAAATTAGATTCGTATATTTGCGTCCTCATATAATTAATACGGTGGCTGTAGCTCAGTTGGTTAGAGCATCGGATTGTGGTTCCGAGGGTCGGGGGTTCAAATCCCCTCAGTCACCCTTCTTTTAATCTCTTTTTTGGAAAAAACCTCTTATTCCTTTTTTAGGAGGTTCCGGCTTCCTCCGAATTTTCTTCTTTGTCTTTTTACTCTCCTTTTTCTTTCCTATCCCCAGTTTTTGAAGAAAACCATCCCGTTTTCGAGGTTGTTTTTCAAGAATTCTTCGAATGGTTACATTGGATCCAATTCTGAATTTCATGTCCTGCGATCCGGCTGCTATCAAAGGGGAGATATTAAATGATAAATTGGTTTTGCCCAAGGACATTTCAGCCCCGCCATTCAAAATCAAACCAGAAAAAGAGGACATTTCAGGATCATCGTACATCCCATAATAAAACCCTCCTCCCCCGTAAAAATTGATTCCGCGAGTCAAAACCTTCTGATGATATCGTCCGATCACACTGAGGCCCCCTTCATTGGTCCATAGATTTTTGGAAATCACCCCCTCGATACTGTATGGAACTTCGGGACTATAGACGACCGAAAGCCCCATCTGCTTGCTCAGCTTTACACCTGCTGCCCATTTATATGACTGACTCCATCCTGAAAACACGATCAAATGAAAAATAGCAGAAAAAATAATCCCCTTTTTGTAATGCATACCGATCTTTGGATCTAAATACGTAGAAAAGATGACTTTTGGTATATTTCCGACTTTCGGGGCTGCCTTCAGATCTCCCAAACTTTTGAATAAATCGTAATCCCGCATCCTTTTCTGAAACAATTTTCTCGTACCTTGGAGATTACGATCTTAAAATATATATTACATAAAAACGAAAATGGCGAAAAATATCAAGCATCTCAACTATAAAATCACCGGAGAGGTCGTGGAAAATACCGGTTATGAAGTTCCAAATTCATTGCAACCTGAATTGGAGAAAATATATCACAGTCTCCAAAACCCAAAATCAAAAACGATCGGAAGATTAAAAAAACTGATCACAAAATATCCGAATGTCGTTCAGTTAAAAAATTATTTAGCTGTGGCATATGAACATAGAGGAGAACCTGAAAAAGCAGAAGCCGTCAATGATTTACTCTTGGAAGAACACCCTGATTACTTTTTTGCGAAATCCAATAAGGCGGGACAATATATAGAGCAGGAACAATATGATAAAGCAGCAGAATTATTAGGAGCCGCTTTTGACTTAAAAGAACTGTATCCCCACCGCGATACTTTTCACATCCAGGAGTTTATGACGATGCAACATCTGGCCGTGCAATACTTTGCCGGTATCGATGATATAGAACAAATGGAGATGCGGCTAAATATGATGAAAGAAGTCAATCCGGACTCTTTTGAATATGAAGAAGCTCAACGCATCGTGATGTTGAAACACATTTTCAGAGCTGGTGAAAGGCAAAAAAAGGAGCTTGAGAAAATTATTTCACCGGTGCATGATTTCAAACCAGATGATTCCTTAAAACCAGGAAAATTTCATTTCCAGGAAACTCAAGATCTTTACCAATTCGACTTGGATATCGATCCGGACATACTGGACAATTATAAAGCGCTGGATCGCGATAAAGTCATTTCAGACTTGGAAAACATCATCAAAAAGAGTTTTTTTGATGAAAGAAAAGACATCTACTGCGAAGTAATCCATGCTCTTTTCTTATTGGGAGATCTGGAAGCAGAAGAAAGTCTCCCCTTGATTTTGGAAATGATGAAGCAAGATGAAAATTATTTTGAAGAAGCTTTTGGAGAAATATTTCATGATGCCTGGATCACTTTATTCAAAATTGGCCGCAACCAAACAGACCTTTTGGAAGACTATCTGAAAACACCCGGTTTATATCTTTACTTCAGATATCCTGCTTTGGAAACCCTGGTTCAAATATACCACCATGATCAGGAACGAAGAGAAGAAATACTTTCGATTTTCAACCGGCTGCTTGACTTCTTCTTAAATGCAGAAATAGAAGACAATGTCGTCGATTCCGAATTCATCGGTTTTTTCATCACCGATTTGGTAGACATGCAGCAGGATCAATTTTTACCTGAAATCAAAGAATTATATCAGAAAGAATATGTAGCAGAAAGTGTTTCCGGGGACTATGAATCAGTGGAAAAAGATATAATAAACCCGCGAGATGATTCATATTCTCTAAGGAAAAAATTATGGAGCACAAATGAATATTACAAGGAATTTGATTCTCAGCCTTTTCAACCATTTTTCCCCACCCGACAAAACTTGTTTTCTGAATCAAATCCTTCCGGGAATTTTAATTCGGACCACATCATAAAAAAAGATAAAAAAGTCGGTCGAAACGATCCTTGTCCCTGCGGAAGTGGAAAGAAGTTCAAGAAATGCTGCATCAATAAGGGCATCTATGATTAGAAAACATATTTTCGTACCCGTTAAAGCCACTTACTCCGGACTATTCCCTGCCAGGAGATAAAGAACGGCCATCCGAACTGCTACCCCGTTTTCGACCTGTTCCAGTATGATGGACTGATCCGAATCGGCCACATCACTGTCGATTTCCACGCCCCGGTTGATCGGTCCCGGATGCATGATCACAATGTCTTTTTTCACGCTGTCCAGAAGTTCCCGGTTGATCCCGTAATAAAGAGCATACTCCCGGAGTGACGGAATATACTGCACCTCTTGCCGCTCCAATTGAATCCGCAGCACATTGGCCACATCACACCATTCCAATGCCTCTTTCACCTGATAGAAAACTTTGACTCCAAGATCTTGAATATACTTCGGAATCAATGTGGGTGGTCCGCAGACTGCGATATTAGCACCCAGCTTTTGCATGCAAAAAATATTGCTCAGTGCGACTCTGCTGTGAATGATATCACCGAAAATACAGACATTCAAACCCTTGAAACTGTTGAAATTTTCGCGGATGGAATAAGCATCCAGCAAGGCCTGAGTGGGATGTTCATGGGTACCATCTCCGGCATTGATGATATTGGCATCGATATGATCCGCCAGAAAAGCGGGCGTGCCGGGCACTGAATGCCGCACCACGACCATGTCCACTTTCATCGACAAAATATTATTGACCGTATCCAGTAACGACTCACCTTTGTTGACGCTCGATCCGCCAGAAGCAAAATTGAGAACATCGGCCGAAAGTCGTTTTTCAGCCAGTTCAAACGAGATCTTGGTCCGGGTCGAATTTTCAAAAAAAAGATTGGCAATCGTGATATCTCGAAGGGTAGGAACTCTTTTGATGGGACGATTGATGATCTCCTTGAAATTGTCCGCCGTCTGCAAAATCAATTCGATATCCTCCGTCGTGATATACTTTATACCCAGCAAATGGGGTTGGCTCAAATAAGATTTTATCATGCCTGATCTTCTTTAAAATCATATTTCGAATCATACAACATCACCCGATTCTCATTCATCTCCTCACTCCAGGTGACCCGTACGTAAGCATTGTCCACCGCGTCCACCTCCATCCCGACATAATCGCATTGGATAGGCAATTCACGGTGAAACCGTCGATCGATCAACGCCATCAGCTTGATATCAGAAGGCCGGCCATAATGCTGAAGAGCCAACAAAGCGGCCTGGATCGTGCGTCCGGTAAAAAGAACATCATCGATCAAAACCACGGAGCGATTCTCGATGATAAAATCCATTTTATTATAGTCGGGCGTCAGCATTTTTCCGCGGCGCCTGAAGTCATCTCTGTAAAAAGTGATATCGAGGTGCCCTTCCAGAATTTTGAATTTTATCTTTTCTTCATTCAAAAGCTGAATCATTCTCTGAAGTAAAAGAGTTCCCCGGGGCTGGATTCCGATCAAACAAATCTCTTCTTTGTCTCCAAAATCCTCAATCAGCTGCTCCTTGAGTCGGCGCAAAGTGAGCGAAAACCGCTCCGGGGGCATGATTTCTCTTCCTTTCTTCATGGTATGTAAAGATATAAAGCCGCTTTTATTTTTCCAGTTTTCATCCCTTCGATTTCTTTTGAATTTTGGCCCAGGTATCCCGAAGTGATATCGTCCGGTTGAATACAAGATTTTCCTCATCCGAATCCGGATCCAGTACAAAATATCCTTTCCTGAAAAACTGAAAATATTCTCCTTCTTTCGCTTTTCCCAATTCGGGTTCAATCCATATTTCAGGCAACACCACCTTGGAATCCGGGTTGACATATTCCAGATAATCGATCTCCGGATCCTCATCGGGCACCGGTACAGTAAACAAACGATCATACAATCGTGCTTCTGCTTTGCGAGCTTGCGACACCTCTACAAAATGAAGTGTACCGCGGGTTCTTACTCCGGAAGTATCTTCGCCGCTCTTACTATCCGGCAAATAAGTACAATGCACTTCGACGATATTTCCATTCTCATCTTTCACCGCTTTTTCACAATGGAGAATATAAGCATGCTTGAGCCGTACATGCCGGCCGGGCGTCATCCGAAAATATCGTTTGGGTGGATTCTCCATAAAATCTTCCCGTTCGATAAAGATTTCTCTGCCAAAAGGAATTTTACGATTTCCAGCGGTTTCATCTTCCGGATTGTTTTCTGCCTCCAACCATTCCACCTCTCCTTCCGGATAATTGGTGATGACCACTTTGAGCGGATCCAACACCGCCATCCGGCGAAGGGCTACCTGATTGAGATCATCCCTTACACAATGTTCCAGAAGAGAAATATCGATGAGATTGTCTCTCTTGGTAATACCCACTTTTTCCGAAAAATCGCGGATAGATGCCGGCGTAAACCCACGCCTCCTCATCCCACTGATGGTCGGCATCCGGGGATCGTCCCAGCCTGATACATGTCCTTCCCGCACCAATCTCAACAGCCGCCGCTTACTCGTAATCATATAACTTACATTGAGCCTCGCAAACTCGATCTGCCGAGAAGGAAAAATCTCCAGCTGCTCCAAAAACCATTCATAAATCGGCCGGTGATTCTCAAACTCCATCGTACAAAAAGAATGGGTAATCTTTTCAATGGAATCAGAAACCGGATGCGCATAATCATACATCGGATAAATATGCCACGTGTCACCGGAACGATGATGCTCCACATTTTTGATTCGATAGATCAACGGGTCTCTCATCGTCATATTGGGATGAGCCATATCGATCTTAGCGCGCAGCACCCTGCTTCCTTCCGGATATTTTCCTTCTTTCATCCCTTTGAAAAGCTCCAGATTCTCCTCGATCGAACGATCCCGATATGGACTGTTCGACCCGGGAGTGGTCACCGTCCCTTTTTGAGCGGCGATTTCACTGGAAGAGGAATCATCCACATAGGCTACTCCTTTTTTGATAAGTTCTACAGCAAAATCATACATTTGCTGAAAATAATCAGAAGCATAATAGAGCCGGTCTTCCCAGTCAAATCCGAGCCAACGCACATCGCGCTGGATACTCTCTACATACTCGACATCCTCCGTTTCGGGATTCGTATCGTCAAAACGCAAATTTGTGGTCCCGTTGTAATCATGAGCAATACCAAAATTCAGGCAAATCGCCTTGGCATGCCCGATGTGAAGATATCCATTGGGTTCCGGGGGAAAGCGGGTACGAACTTCTCCATTGTGCTTTCCATTTTTAATATCTTCTTCTACAATCTGTTCGATAAAATTCTTTGATTTCTCAGCCATCATTTTACATTTTTGAAGGCATCTCAATGCCCAATAAATTCATTGATCGTTCCAATACTTGTGCTGTGGCGCGACTCAGCGAAAGCCGAAATCTTTTAGCAGACGGCGATTCAGCCGACAGCACACGGTGCTCCCCATAAAATCTGTGATAAGATCTTGCCAGTCGATAAGCAAAATTGGCGATCACAGAAGGATCATAACTTTCTGCTGCTTTGAGGATCTCCTCCGGAAATTCAGCCAACAACACCAAAATCTCTTTTTCATACTCAGAAGGCAGATATTCCACCTCCACTTTCTTATCCTCTTCCTCATCCCGTCGCAATATCGACCGGATCCTCACATATGCATTTTGGATATAGGGGCCCGTCTGACCCTGCATATCCACCGATTCCTTGGGATCAAATACCATCCGTCGCCTCGGATCGACTTTGATCATATGAAATTTTAAAGCAGCCATCCCGATTTTTTCCACGATCTCTTCCTGTTCATCCTCAGGCAGTGAATTGATTTCTCCTTTTTCAACTGCGATCTTCCGGGCTTCTTCCTTTACCTCTTCCATCAGATCATCCGCATCAACCACTGTCCCTTCCCGTGATTTCATCCTTCCGGTAGGAAGATCCACCATCCCATAAGAGAGATGGTACATTCCTGCCGCATATGGTCGCTTCATTATTTCGCAGATCTTAAATAGAACTTCAAAGTGATAATTTTGTTCGTCCGCTACCACATAGATCATCCGATCTGCATGATAATCCTCGTACCGCTGCTCCGCTGTTCCCAGATCCTGCGTAATATAAACAGACGTCCCGTCGCTTCTCTGCAAGATTTTCTGATCCATCCCATGTTCTTCGAGATCGACCCATACCGACTGATCCTCTTCCTGGTAAAACAGATCCTCTTTCAGCCCTTTCTCGACGATCTCTCGTCCCAACAGGTAAGTATCCGATTCATAATAATTCTTATCAAACTTCACCTGGAGCCGATCGTAAGTTTCCCCGAATCCATCATACACCCATCCATTCATTTTTTCCCACAGTTCAATCGTCTCTTCATCTCCTTTCTCCCATTGCAAAAGCATTTCACGTGCTTCCTTCCCCAGGATGGAATATTGATTGAAGTACTCGTTCTTATACCGTTTGAAAAACTGTTCCTCCGATTCCTCTCCTCTTTTCTCTTTTTTATAAACCTTTATTCCTTCCTCACCGGTTTGCCAGGCTTGATATTCTTCCTGAAACCGGCTCTCAAACATCACATAAAAATCTCCGACCAGGTGATCTCCTTTCCGCGAAGCTTTCGCCGGAGTAGTTCCTTCACCCCATTTTTGCCATGCCAGCATCGATTTGCAGATCGCGATCCCCCGATCATTGATGATCTGAGTCCGAATCACATCATACCCGGCCTCTCTCAATATCTCATAGGTGGACCATCCAAGAAGGATATTGCGGATATGTCCCAGGTGCAGGGGTTTATTGGTATTGGGCGAAGAATATTCGACGATGACTTTTTCATTTCTTTTTGCGAATTGGCCATAGTCTAAATTATTTTCGATGTGATCCATCAACTGGCGCCATAGTTTCTCCGGCAATTCCATATTGAGAAATCCCTTGACCACATTGAAAGATTTGATCAGACCTTCCTCTTCAAGTCTCTCGCCGATCATTCTGCCGATCTCATGCGGAGCCTTACGGATCTTAGGAACCAGGGGAAACACCACCAGGGTATACTCTCCATCAAATTCGGGACGGGTTACGCTGATGGTGATATTCTCCGGCGCAATTTCAATTTCAAAAAGATCTTGTAATACTGGATGGATTTTTTCTTGCAAATGAATCCTAATCTGCATCATAATTGTTTGCCGCTTTTTATTGAAGGTACAAAGTTAAGACAATCCAGTAGAATATTCATTTTTTGATAAAAAACGAAAAATGAGTTTCTCCGTAATTTCGCACCTGTTCAAAAAAAGGATTGTTTTGAAATCGGTGATTGGGATTGTGTTCTAAAATAAGCATTCCCTCCTCCACTAGAAGACCGGACGTCAATATAAGCATAGGCAATTCAGGTATTTCTTTCAGATCATATGGCGGTCCGGCAAAGATCGTGGTATATTTTTTATCATTGGTTTTTATGAAGCGGAAGACATCCATCGCATAAATCGTCAATTCCGATTCGATCTGCAGTTCCTTCGCCGTTTTTCGTACAAAAGAAACCGCCGGACGATGTCGATCTACATAGGTGGCATCACGACATCCGCGAGAGATGAATTCATAACAATGATTTCCGGTACCACCGAATAAATCAAGGAAAATCTCAGCTTCAAAGTAAATCCAATTTTGAAGAATATTGTACAATCCTTCTTTGGCGATATCGGTTGTCGGTCTCGTCGGCCATTTATCTGCCGGCGGATAAAACCGTCTTCCTCCAAACTTTCCGCTGATAATTCGCATAAAATCAAAAGTTCACTTCAGGTAAAAAAGCGGCATAATGATGATCCATTTTCCCGGGAAAAAGAAGAAGAGAAGACAAAGAAATCAATTCAGTATCGGGGCTGTTTTCTTCGATAAAATTATACAATCCGTCCATCTCGAGGAGTTCTCCACTCACGGTCATCTGTGAAATAGCACCTCCCAAAATCGGACGGAGAGTCTTCAAATGAAATAATATATAATAATGAACATCAAGCGCTATACGCACTTCATATGCAGATACAGCGACCTCTCGCCCATCAGGAGAAAAAAGAATATAAAGGATTTCATGCCGCAGATGAAACCATAGGTTCACATCCGGCCGTGAAGGCAACCATTTTTTCATCAGCTGTACCAGCCGGGATGCAATATGACCGGAAGAAACCGGAACATCGAAAAAGGTCTGATGATAAAACAGGAAACCAGATCGATGATTCATAAAACATTCCAGCGATCCGTCTGACGTTTTGTGAAAAATCGTATTATGAAAACAAAGGTCGATTTTTTCTGGTTTAGGATTTTCGATATTTTGGTAGAATTCACTTAACAACGATTGAACACCTTTATCAGGATGCTCTTTGTGATCCAGAACCAAAGAATATGTTGTCTTTATCTGGTTGTTGTGCGTATATAAAAACAGCGCACTATCCAGATATATCAACCAATAAAACCGATCTTGCACCCCCGGACGATGATGTATATGAGGTAGCATCAGGATGAATTTATCTATCCCAGCTTCCCGCCGTCGTAGGTCGTTTCATATCTCCAAACTTGATCCTTTTCTTAGGATCATAATTTTTATCATATCGTCCATATGCAGGATCCGCATATTTTCCCATAAATTTGGAATATTCCGTTCCTACCTCTACAACGTTGACCAGGGTTGATTGATAGGTCAGTGTATCTGCATCAATGTCAAATGTTTGACCTCCTGAGAATGGAATAATCGGAAGTGAGTCCAAATTGATCCCCATTCCAATGATGGTATCCAGAGCTGGCATATAGGAGGTATCCCGTTCGATATTGTCCGCATCAAAATCAGGGTCATCCGGATCACCCACGATTCTGATAAACATCAGTTCTCCTTCCTTCAGCGTATCCAGAAGCTTTTCCCAGCTATCCGCAAAAGAACCTCCTGTCACATCCCGATAGACATTCTGTGCCCTTCGGATTTCATTCAATTTTCTAATCACCACGGATTCTCTTCTGTCAAGTTCATCCTTAAAACTGATGGGTGCTTTGATACTTGCATAAGTAAGATAGCCCAACAATACGATGGCAACCAACAAAATCAGGTTAATTACAATTCTCATTTCTCATTAGATTTTTTGACTCGTTTCTTCTGCAATAATAACATTTTTATTAAATACTTTTAATATTGTGTCCAGACATTGTAATATATTTTTGGACAAGACGTATTCTTTACCAATTTTATGTCATGAAAAAACCACATAAAGTACTTCTCGCCATCGAATCATCCTGTGATGATACGGGAGCGTCTGTAATGATAGATGCAAATATTGCTTCAAATGTTGTATCGAGCCAAATAGATCATGCAAAATGGGGGGGTGTCATTCCCGAATTGGCTTCCCGAAAACACATGGAAGCCATAGGTCGTGTGGTCGATCAGGCCATCCTGGATGCCGAAATAAAAAAATCAGATATCGATGCAATTGCTTTTACTCGAGGGCCGGGATTGATGGGGGCTCTCCTGGTGGGCGTCTCTTTTGCCAAAGGAATGGCACAAGCTTTACAAATACCCATTATCGAAGTCAATCATATGGAGGCGCATATTCTCGCCCACTTCATTGATCCGCCTGTTCCCAAATATCCCTTTCTATGCCTGACCGTTTCGGGAGGACACACGCAGATCGTCCGGGTCGACGCCTGGGATCAAATGACGATTCTGGGGCAGACACTGGATGATGCAGCAGGAGAGGCATTTGACAAGGCAGGAAAAATCATGGGACTTCCTTATCCGGCAGGACCTCTGATTGATCAGCTCGCACGGGATGGCAATCCTGTTTATGATCTCCCTCAGGCACAAGTCAAAAAATACCATTTTAGCTTTAGCGGATTAAAAACCGCTTTTCTCTACTTCCTCCAGAATCAGATGAAACAAGATCCGAGCTTTATAGAAAACAATAAAGCAGATATCGCGGCGAGCCTCCAGCATGCTATTATCAAAGCATTGACCAAGCCATTGGTATTGGCAAGTCGTGAAACCGGAATTCCGCGAATAGCAATCGCTGGTGGGGTCAGTGCCAATCAAGGGTTACGCAAAAAAATCAAGGAACTGGGAAAGCAGGAAAACTGGGAGATATTCATCCCCCGTCTCGAATATTGCACCGACAATGCCGCTATGATCGCTCAGGCAGCCTGGTTCAAGTTTGACGCAGGTCAATTTTCGGACTGGAACATTACAGCGGATCCACGGCTGAAGGTGAATGAACATCCATCGGTATCATAAATTTCTTTCTCGTTTCCGAATGTTTATCCCAAATCAGGAGAGGAAAAACGCCTCCTTTTTTCATCTTTCCATTATACTTTCGTCAATGAGAAAGGGACAACCGAGATCTCTTCGATGGAAAAGTTGATCGAATCCGCAAAACTATGAATCATAAAGATGAGAATCGAGATCTCTGATGTTTAGAAATAACAATTGAATGTTTTCTTTCATAAGATATAGTTCACGATCCCGTATTTAGAAGAATTGATCATTAAAAAAATATCAATCATGAAAGCATTACAATCGAATTCACTGTTATTGTGGTTATTAGTTTTCACCGCATCATTTGTTTTTACCAGTTGTGGCAATCAAAGCAACTCACAAAATTTAGAACAGCGAAAAGTCATGGTACGCGACAGCCTTCAGCAAGAGCGAGATAATGTTCAACATCAGATCGATCAGGTAGACGAGCAACTGAATCGACTTCAAAATCAAAGACAAGATCGGCTTGAAGAGGCAGATGAAGACGAAAGACAAAACTGGACCAATATGGAAAATGAACTCACACAGCAAAAAAACAATCTAAAAATGCGTCAGCAGCAATTGGATCAGTGGCTAACCGATGTAGGAAACCGAACAAAGGAAAATTGGCAAGAATTTGAAAAAGAAGTCCGGGATTTCTTCAATAACAATAGAAGATAGTGATCGATTTCTAAATATTCAACTTCCAGATAGAGTTTTTCATCCGAATAAAACCTTCGGTAAAATCGATAAAAAAGACCTGAAAAGTAAATTTCCACCACAGGTTATTGAACAAATGCGAACATAAGATGTAAATTGGTTAATCGATACCAAACCATTTGTAAAATTCTGCTATGGAAAATGACTTTCTCGAAAAACTTTATGAGGAACATAAAAGTATTCGATACCTGCCTCCGCCCGATGAGGTCTGTCATCTTTTCCGGCGGAGTTTACGACTCTTGTTTCCCGAGTTTTCGCAAGATGACTTCCATTCTTTGCAAGGATTCAAACTCCAATGGAATCGGTTGAAGCAAGATTATATCGATCTGTTCCAAAAACTGGAGATGGAAGAGTCGGCGGTAACGACCACCCATCTTCTCTTTTCGAAATTGCCAAAACTCAAAAAAATGCTGGAGCTGGATGCCCGTGCCATCCTGGAGGGGGATCCGGCTTCTGTGGATATTCATGAGGTCAAACGAACTTATCCAGGATTTCTTGCTATTGCTCACTATCGTTTCGCCCATTTACTTCATAATCTAAAGGTGCCTTATTGTCCCCGGATTTTATCAGAAGATGCACACAGTGCTACAGGGATAGACATCCATCCCAACGCCGTGATCGGAGCACATTTTTGCATCGATCATGGGACCGGAGTGGTGATAGGTGAGACGGTACATATCGGCGATCATGTGAAAATCTACCAAAATGTCACTTTAGGTGCATTGAGTGTAAGCAAAGAAATGGCAGCACAAAAAAGACATCCCACAATCGAGGATCATGTGGTAATCTATTCAGGAGCTACTATTCTGGGAGGTAATACGACCATCGGAGCTCACAGTATCATCGGTGGAAATGTATGGCTCACCAAGAGTATACCACCCCGATCCAAAATATATTATCAACCCAATATTATCGAACATATTGATGACTCTGAAGCAACAGCTTTTTCAAAATAATTTAGATATATGAAAACTATTATAGATCTGATTGGAAATACACCTCTCGTCCAGATAAATGCTCCGGAATTTCCGGAACATGTCCGGGTTTTTGCAAAACTTGAAAAACAAAATCCGGGCGGAAGTGTCAAAGATCGAACTGCATATGGTATGATTACCGGTGCACTATCCCGAAAAGAAATCAAACAAGGGGACCGAATCGTTGAAGCTACTTCCGGCAACACAGGGATTGCACTGGCTATGATCGCACGACAGTATCATCTCGATCTGACTCTGATCATGCCAGAAGATTCAACCCAGGAAAGAATTGATACCATGAAAGCATACGGCGCAGAAGTCATTCTTACTCCTGCCTCAAAAACCATCGAATACAGCCGAACACTTGCTCAAGAAATGGCAGATAATGACGGATATTTTTTACTTAATCAGTTTGACAATCCGGACAACGCTGCCATCCATTATCAAACAACGGGGCCGGAGATTTGGGAATCTACCAAAGGAAAGATCACCCATTTTGTAAGCAGCATGGGTACTACAGGTACCATCATGGGAGTATCAAAGTACCTGAAGGAAAAAAATAAGAATGTACAGATTGTCGGTGCACAGCCCTCTGAAGGAAGCAGTATCCCCGGAATAAGGAGGTGGTCTCCCGAGTTTTTACCAGCGATTTTTGACGCGAAGCGAGTAGATCAAACCATGGAAGTCAGCCAAAAAGATGCGATCGCCCATATGAAAGAAATGGCATCGCAATATGGGGTATTTGCCGGAATGAGTTCGGGGGGTGCTTATGCGATTGCAAAACGCATAGCCCTCTCCGTTAAAGAACCGGCTCATATTGTATTTATCGTTTGTGACATCGGTGATCGTTACCTTTCGTCAGGTATATACGGAGACTAAATTATTTGAAGAAACGTTATAGGGATAATTCACCCCTCTTCCTAATCTTCCTCTGATGCATTTGATGCGGGATTACGAAGAAACGGAAGATTATCTTCTTCATACAATCTTTTTCCTACCGTTACAAGAAGCGGAAGTACTTTGACCATGATATTCATCCAGTCAACCCTTTTCAATTCATTCGTATAGGCTCTTTGGACCGGTGAAGGAGATATATCTTGCTGGTTCTTTCTTCTTTTTCGTTTTCGAATAAGGGCTCTGATTGCAAAAAATGACCCCACCGCAACAGCACCTGGAATCACAATATTATTGATAAGAGCCTTGCGGCTTTCTGTTTTTGCCATACTTAAAGATTCTTTGAATAGTTGGAGATGTTCACCTGAACGGTTTCGCAATTCTTCTCTCGCATTTTCCAATTCTTGTATGTTTTTAATTTTTCCGGTCATTCGTCAGATCAGTCTAAGATTTCATTTAAGATAATTCGCACGATCGGATTGGTGATCAGCATTTGTCTGAATACTACCACTACTACAATAAATAAAAAATATAAAAGTGCTACTAATCCAAAGCCCCAAATATAAGAATCAAAGATGCTCGCCAAAAAAAAGGATAAGGTAAGAGATCCAAATAATATCAAGAATAATGTAAATAAGACCAACGTAAAGATGGTAATTATTTTGGACAGATTCTTCGCTGCTATCTCTGCGAAACGGAGCTTGATGATTTGTTTTTCATTTTGGAAATACTCTTTACCATATTCACCCATTTGACCAAGTGCATATAGCAGATTGTCAATGTGTTTCATTCAGATGGTATTATTAAATTAAATAAAAGATCCACAATGACAACTGGCGTCCGTTGATTCAGGAGAACCGTTACTTGTCGGGCTCTCCGGGCTTAACAGATCGTGTCATCGTGGATCTTTTTGAAGAAAAATCGGTTTTTATCCTTCCTGGGACTCTACCATGTCTTCAATTTTGGACGCCTTCTTCTCAATTTTGGATCTTGCTTCCTCTACGCCTTTCTTATATGCTTTTTCTGCAGAGGAGATCGCATTACCACTTTTCTGTTCCAAAGCTTCAAGCCGCTCTTTTATGATGCCGGTCGTTTCTGAAAAGGCATCCCGGCTCTTCTCTATCGCTGTGTTGAATCCTTCCTTGAATTGTTCAACTCCATACTTTGCTTTTTCTTCCATTTCTTCAGCCAGACGGTTTGCTTTTTCAGAAGTTTCGGCTCGCATTTTACGTCCACTCTCGGAATTCAAATAATACCCTGCGGCAGCACCGATCGCCGCTCCTAATAAAAATAAAATTCTTGATTTCTTCTTCGCCATAATTCGAGTTTTAAGTGATGTGATTAAATATTGTTTTGGATATGAGGTGAGTCATGGTCCTTTAATACAAACAAGGAAAATTAAATTCAGTTCATGATTTTATTTACCGATTTAGATTATAATGGGTAAAGCGTCAAACAATCTAAGCAAAAATAAAGACTGATGTGCTTGATCGCACATTGATCGTATTCCTTATCCATCGATCAATTGACTCCCACACATATCAACATGAAAACGAAAATATGGGAATAAACAATAAGAATATGGCGTTAAATAAGAATTAAAAAACTTTCTTCTTTAATTTTTCAACTTTTCGAGTCAATAACAATATGAAAGGTTGAAAAAATCTGGTTTCAAATATCTGTATTCAATAAAGACTTCCTTATTTTCTTGTGAGGAAGAAGCGAATCATATCAAAAAAATGGCTTCATCTGATCCTGATTTTCTTTAGCTACGCTGCGTGCCGCCTCCGCAAAATCCTCTCCTTCCGATGCAAAAATGATGCCTCTCGAACTATTGATCAATAATCCCCCGGTTCCAGGTATATGTGCCGCCGTCATGACTTCGCTGATACTTCCTCCTTGTGCCCCGACTCCTGGAATCAATAAAAAATGGTCCGGAATTCTTTCCCTGATCTCCTTTAGCCGATCCGGATGTGTAGCGCCGACTACAAACATCAACTGGGCCGCCGAGCTCCACTTCCGGGCTGTATCAATCACTTTTTCATATAGTTTTATCCCTTCGGCATTTCGAAAACTTTGAAAGTCTGCACTTCCCTTATTGGATGTCAACCCCAGCAAGATCGTCCACTTACCATCAAATTCCAGGAAAGGCCGGATACTGTCTTCCCCCATATAGGGCGCTACGGTAACAGCATGAAAATCATAGGTCTGAAAAAATGTTTTTGCATACATCCTTGAGGTATTCCCGATATCCCCTCGCTTCGCATCCGCTATCACAAAAATATTTGACGGGATATATTCTCGAGTCTTCTGCAGCGAAATCCAGCCGGATGGACCCAAACTTTCATAGAATGCAGTATTGATCTTGTAGCTCACACACAGATCATGGGTCGCATCGATGATTCTGCGATTAAACTCAAAAACCGGATCCTCATATTCTTCTTTGAGAAAATCGGGAATCTTTTCAATATCCGTATCCAATCCGATAGAAAGACAACTTTGCTTTACATGGATTTCGCTGATAAGTTCTTCTCTTGTCATGCTATATTTACACCGTTTACTGCTTCAATCGCTTTGATCTCCGGCACCTTCGAAATCACCGATCGTTCAATTCCGGCTTTCATCGTCATGGCTGACATTGTACACCACTCACAGTTTCCAAGCCAACGCACATATACGGTCATATCGTCCGATATCTCAACCACTTCCACATTGCCTCCATCTGCTATAAGGTGGGGTCGAACCGCATCCAACGCTTCTTCTACTTTTTGATGTAATTCCTCTTTATTCATTCCACTGATCTTAATTATAGTGAACTTACGATTTTATTTTTACTATCCGAGTAGGATCTGCTGTCTTATTTCTCAGGTTGGTATAGTAAACCGTCCGCTCAACAATGTTATTAAAAAACTGACTGACGTTCTCGTCTTCAGCCAATAATGCCGGCGTTCCTTTATCTGCCATTTCACCTACAGAGGTAATCAAAGGCAACTGCCCCAGCAAAGGTACTTCTAGGTAGGAAGCCAGTTTTCCAGCCCCGCCCTGACCAAAAATATAATATTTATTCTCCGGAAGTTCCGCCGGAGTGAACCAGGCCATATTTTCCACCACCCCAATAATTGGTACATCGATACTTTCTATCCGAAACATATTGGAAGCCTTGATCGCATCATCTACCGCTACATCCTGTGGAGTGGTGACGATGATCGCACCCGTGATCGGTGCCGTCTGCACCATCGTAAGCTGGATATCTCCTGTACTGGGTGGAAGATCGATAATCAAAAAATCAAGCTCCGGCCAGAGAACATCATTGAGAAATTGTTTGATCACTCCTGCCAGCCGCGGCCCGCGAAGTACAACCGCTTGCTCCGGATCCAAAATAAATCCGATCGACATCAACGATATCTCATGAGCCAGAAGAGGAACCAACAATTGCCTTCCGTGAATTTCCTTGACCCGGGGTCTTTTGTTTTTCAACCCAAACATAGTCGGAATCGACGGACCGTAAAGATCTGCATCCATCAGTCCCACCGTATATCCCTTTTTCTGAAGTCCTACCGCAAGATTGGCGGAGACGGTCGATTTTCCAACCCCACCCTTTCCGGATGCCACCGCTATGATGTTTTTGATGTGCGGATAAGGGTTTTCCGGTTGAGGACTCAAATTATCAAAATGAATATTCACGTTGGAATCGGGTATGACTCCATACAATTTTTCCAGAATGGAAAAGTTCAATTTATTTTTTATATCCGGATCGAGGTTGCTAAATGCCAATACGATATTGACGTTCGATCCTTTGATTTCAATATTTTTCAGATGCTGGGATTCCGTCAATGGCCGGCCGTTCACAGGGTCCTGAATCTTAGCCAGGGTCTGCTTAATCATCATTTCATTCATTGTCTCCGTTTGTTTTTGTAATTTTGAATCGCAATACTAACAAAAGTACGATTTCTTCGTTCACCATAAGTAGGACTTCATTAATTAAATTCATTATTCTCTGAATAATTTTCTATGAAAGTACACAGATCGATCCAATCATTTCACGAGGAAAACATTTCCAATCCAGTGATTACATTTGGATCATTTGACGGTGTTCACCTTGGACATACTTCGATTTTTGATCAAATGCAGGATATCGCTTCTCAGATATCCGGCCAAACCGTAGTTACCACGTTTCACCCTCATCCAAGGAAGGTCATTTATCCGGGAGATAAAAGCATGAAGCTGCTGACAACGATCGAAGAAAAAACAGAGCTGCTGCGCAGATGTGGAATCGACCATCTGGTGATCATCCCTTTTTCGGTGGAGTTCTCGCAGATGCTCCCCGAAGATTATATCGAATCTTTTATCATACGGCACTACCGGCCTCACAGTATTATTATCGGATATGATCATCGGTTCGGGCTCAATCGTGCCGGGGATATCAATATGCTCAGATCCTTTGCTGACAAAGGCGATTATGAAGTAATCGAAATCGAACAAAAAAGAATCGATTCGATGAAGATCAGTTCTACTGCCATCCGGAAAGCCCTGAAAGCTTCTGAGATCAAGAAAGCTCACAAACTGCTTGGGTACCCCTATCAGTTAAAAGGTAAGGTGATCCACGGAGAAAAATTAGGAAAAAAAATAGGATTCCGGACCGCAAATATTCAAGTGGAAGATCCGGATAAGTTGATTCCGGGAGAGGGAATTTATGCAGCCCTGGTGCATTATCAAAATCAGCAATATAAAGGGATGCTCTATATCGGTACCAAACCTACCCTCCGAGCAGCGGGAGAGCTGTCGGTAGAAGTCCATCTGTTCGATTTCAACCGGAATGTGTATTCCGAGGAAATCGTCGTTGAATTCGTCGATTTTGTGCGCAAAGATGCTACTTTTGACAATTTAGAGGAATTGACTCATCGTATGGAATCCGATAAAGAAGAAGTCCTGAAAATTTTAAAAAACGTTGGAACTGAAAGACTCTCCCTCAAAACCTAAACTGGCTGTAGTCATTCTCAACTACAATGGTCTGGAACATCTTCGTACTTTTTTACATTCAGTGATCGAATGTTTGCCATCCTATGCCAAACTGATCATTGCCGACAATGCGAGCACAGATGATTCTATACCCTATATCAAAGAGCATTTTCCAGATATTCGTTTGATTTTATTAAACGAAAACACCGGCTATGCAGGAGGATACAATGCTGCCCTGTCACAAATCGATGCCGAATATTATTTCTTACTCAATTCGGATGTGGAATTAACCCCGGGTTCGATCGACCCCCTGGTGCAGTTTCTGGATAAAAACAAATCCTATGCAGCCTGCCAACCGAAAGTTTTAGCTCTCCGGGAAAAAGATTCTTTTGAATATGCCGGAGCGGCCGGCGGATGGATCGACCGGTTTGGGTACCCTTTTTGTCGAGGACGAATCCTCGATACCATTGAGAAAGACAAAGGTCAATATGATCAATACGAACCAATCTTTTGGGCCAGTGGTGCCGCGCTTATGATTCGCGCAAAAGATTTTCACGAATGTGGAAGACTCGACGAAGATTTTTTCGCACACATGGAAGAAATTGATCTCTGTTGGCGGATCCAAAGGATGAATAAAAAAATATCAATCGTTCCCGATTCAATCATCTATCACCTGGGTGGAGGAACACTCGAGTATGCGCATCCGACAAAAACCTATTTGAACTTCCGGAATAGTTTATATGTTTTACTGAAAAACGAAAACAAATCCCTGTTTGTTCCGATCATTTTTATCCGGCTTCTTCTGGATGGTATAGCAGGGATACGCTTTTTACTGTTGCGGGATTGGGGTAATTTCATGGCGATACCAAGAGCACACTTCCATTTTTATAAAAACATACCACGGATGTGGAAAAAGAGAAAAGCCTTTGAAAAACTACTCAACAAAAACAACATTCAAAAAAACAGAAATCTTTATGGGCGCTATAAGAGAAGTATCGTTTGGGATTATTATATTTTAAACAGGAAAAAATTTAATACACTCGATGTCAACAAGAGAAAACAAAATCAGATATAAAATCATATTTGATCATCCTCAATATGTAATCGTCAACAAACCAGCAGGAATGCTTTCCGTACCTGAACGATTCACAGATAAAGTAAGCTTGAGAAAACTGCTCAACGACCGATACGGAAGAATATACGCGGTGCACCGGCTGGATCAATTCACCTCCGGGATTATACTCTTTGCCAAAAATAAAGAAAGTCACAGAACCTGGAACCAATTATTTGAAAAACGAAAAGTCACCAAAAAATATCTGGCGATCACATCCGGGGTATTTCAGGAAGAATCCGGCATCATAGACCTGCCAATCCTGTCCCTTTCTGGTCAAAACAAAGTCGTGATCAGCAAACAAGGTAAACCATCCCAAACAGTTTTTAGGGTTATCACACAGATGAAAAACCATTCATTTGTAGAGCTCGACCTTCTCACCGGTCGCACCCATCAGATCCGGGTTCATCTGGAAGCGCATGGTAATCCATTGCTCGTCGATCCGGTCTATGGCGGAAACAAGGAGTTTTTTGTATCAGACGTAAAAGGCAAACAACGATTCAATCTGGAAAAGGGTACTGAAGAACGTCCCCTGCTGACCCGAACCCCTCTTCATGCCCATCAGTTAATATTTACAGATCCTTTTGATGGAGAAGAAAGAACCTTTGAAGTAGAAATACCAAAAGACATGAGAGCCACTCTATATCAATTGGAAAAATGGAATAAATAAAATCGATGAAAGGCAAAAAGGGTATAAAATCTCAGCTGTTCTGGAAGGTATTTCTACCACTCATATTAGCCATACCCGCTGCACTTATTATCAAGATATTTTTTCTAACCAGCTATCATGTGCCGACCGCTTCGATGGCTTCTACTATCATCCCTGGAGATCATATTTTGGTGGAAAAATATCTTCTTGGTACCCGATTTTTTATAAAAAACAAGGTTTACAGAAGCCCTGGAATCCGATCTGTAAAATCAGGTGATCTGATCGTATTCAATGTTCCAAAAGAAGACAGTACCACACAGGATGTCCGGTATTACACTTCCCAATCCAATTCAGATGCAGAAGAAAATTTTCATGACTACAATCAGGAAAACAACAAACAATTTACACCGATTCCGTTTCGTACGCCTTTTGTAAAAAGAGCGATCGGACTACCGGGAGACACGGTACGTCAATACCATCATGAGGTATGGATCAATCAAAAACGCGTTAAACCTTTCGAGGAAATTCATCAGGAAATCATCATTCAATTTGATCATTACCATACCTTCGACCAATGGAAAGATAAACTATATCATGCAGGAGAACGGGTCCAGATGAACCGAAGCCAATTGACTATTGCCGGAATATTCCAAGAAAAAAACTTAGAAGGTATCGATACCACAAATGCCACTCTCCGTTATTTGACACATTTTCCGCCAGCAGACCAGATCCCGGAAAAAGATTCATGGGCCAGAACATTGGGTGAAGGACAAGAAGAAGTAATTATTCCATATAAAGACTGGACTGTTCCCATCACGCCTGATTTTCTAAAAACCTACGGTTCTCTGATCCGTCGTTATGAAAATTTTTCAGGAAAAGTTGATACTTCATCAATCACAGATGCTTCCGGTAAAAAACTAAAGCAATACACCTTTCATCAAAACTACTACTGGTGTCTGGGTGACAATCGACCATTTTCGATCGATTCACGTCATTGGGGTCTTGTGCCAGAAGATCACATTATCGGTCTCAGCCGGCGAACCATGTGGTCACGTCCTCTATCTTCAGAAAGCGATAAAAACAAAATTCGCTGGAAAAGGATATATCACCCACTGAGGTAGAATGATAAATACTTCCAATCATTTACGCAATCGGATCCGATATATCAAACCGAAATTTTATTCGGCATCAAAATCTTCACGACTCCAAATCTCATATATCGGATCGCCGACAGAGCTTTTACCGCTGTGGTGCCACTGACCGTCTTTTAGTTCTCCATCAAAGCTCAAAGACATTCCTACCCGGCTATTGTCCCTGGAGAAAAATCCGATGTGTTCAGTGTACTTTCCATTTTCAAAAGTATAAGTACCCCCTCCTGTTCCAAAAAATTCACCAGTGCTTGTATTGATCGCCATCCACTGAAAGTGACCAGGTGTCAATAGTTTATAAGTCACTCGGGGCGATCGTCCAATTTCATTCATTTTACCATCTGATTCACGTCCGGTGATCCTCCACAGTCCTGCCAGACCTTGATCTTTCTCTTTTATCCGCTCCCAATCCATATTGTATCCTTCCGGATGTTGAATTTCCAGATTATCACCTGTCAATTTGTAACGCACCGTATAAGAATCCCCGACCATATATCGATCATCGGCGTTAAATTCGATTTTGACATTTAATTGATTGTCACCGACCGTAACACGCCCACCCATGGTATTGACAAATTCTTTATTATTATTGGTTTCTGTCCATGAGAAATAACCATCCTGCACAAAAAGAAGGTGGTTCTCCGATCCTTTAATTTTCCAGGCACCGCTAAGATCCTGGGCGTTGACAAATGAAGAAACGGATGATAGCGTCAAAACAGATAAGAAAGCAAACAGATACTTCATCTTGAATATGATTTAATGGAATATAAAATATTATTTCATCATGATGATTCATATCTCCATTTTGGTATTTCTACAAAAAGAAGAAGATAAAATTTCATCCGTTGAATATAATAATAAAATATCATTTTTCCATCAAAAAAGCCTTGATGAAGTCATCTAAGTTTCCATCGAGCACGCTTTCCGGATTTCTGGTTTCGAAATCGGTTCGATGATCTTTGACACGCCGGTCATCGAGCACGTAGCTACGGATCTGCGATCCCCACTCATTTTTACTCTTTTGAGATTCGAGTTTATCTTTTTCTGCCCGTTGTTTTTCCAATTCCAACTCATACAGCTTTGACCGAAGCATCTGCAATGCTTTATCACGGTTCATATGCTGCGAACGTTCCTGTTGACATTCGGCCACCAGCCCGGTTGGTAAATGCCGTACCCGGACCGCAGAATCGGTTTTGTTGACGTGCTGACCACCTGCACCACTTGCCCGAAATGTATCCCACTCAAGATCGGCCGGATTGATTTCCACTTCGATATCCTGGTCGATCAGAGGATGTACAAAAACGGAAGCAAACGAAGTCATTCTTTTTCCCTGAGCATTGAAAGGACTCACTCTTACCAGACGATGGACCCCATTTTCGCTTTTCAACATACCAAACGCATAGTCTCCATCGATCTCAAGGGCTATCGATTTTATTCCGACCACATCGCCATCCTGCCGATTTAATTCCGTCACTTTATATCCCTGCTTATCCGCATACATCAAAAACATTCTCATCAACATTTCAGCCCAGTCATTTGCTTCTGTTCCTCCAGCACCAGCGTTGATCTCAAGAATGGCAGACATTTCGTCTTCCGGCTGATCGAGTGTCGTATGAAACTCCACATCTTCGATCACCCGTACCGTCTTGACGTATTGGGATTCTATTTCTTCCTCCGAAACCTCTCCTTCTTCAAAAAACTCGAAAAGAACTTCCAGTTCTTCGACTGATTCCTCTACTTTTTCATACATCTGAATCCATCGTTTCAGACTGTTGATTTCCTTCATTACCGTTTCGGCCTCATCAGGATGATCCCAAAAAGTAGGATCATAAGTAGCTTGTTCTTTTTCTTCTAATTGGATTTTACGTTGTGCGACGTCAAAGATACTCCTTTAAGAGAGTCAGACGTTCGCGCAGTTCATTGATTTGATCGACGTTCATAATAATATTAATCATTTAATACTTCAACAAAAAACACTAAATCGGCATTGGGTGGGATTGCCTCTCCAGCACCGTTTTCACCATATCCCAGATCGGAAGGAATAAAAAGCATGGCCTCTTCACCCTTATGAAGTTTTGCCACTCCTACATCCCAGCCTTTGATAACAGAGCCCGCTCCTACATTCAAAGGAAATGACTGTCCACGTTCATATGAGTTATCAAACATGCTGCCATCCTCTTTTAGTACACCCCAATAGTGTACTTCAATCGCACTGTTGCCCACTTCATCTCCTTCGCCAGACGAAATCGAATAGATCTCCAGACCATCATCCAGTTTTTGGAGATCATTTTCCAGGCTTCCTTTTTTATATTCTGCCAGATAATGATTCACCAAACTATCTACTCGCTTTGCTTTGTCTTGTGCTTCCTGCATCTTGATCATGTTTTCCTGCTGTTCTTTGGCAATATCATCCAGTGCTACTTCCTCATCTACGATCGATTCTACAATGAAATAATTGTTGATAAAATCATTGTCAGGAAATTGCATTTTTGCCTGTGGGATCGAGTCGAGATCCACATAAACATTGGCAGAATCACCCGGACTCATTTGTTTAAGGATATCGATGACAGGATTCGCCTGCATCGGATCCTGAACGGCTGTATCCGACGGGATCTGCATCCGGACGATATCGGACTTAGGCTGAAGCTCGGAATCATCATCCAATAGTACTCCACTTGTAAAGTATATATATTGTCCCGGATTGGCGATCTGTTTCGAGCTGCCGGTTTTATATATATTGTATTCAAATCCATCCTCGGTAATTCCTTTAACACTGGGCTTACCAGAGGATCCGCTGTCACATCCTACCATTAGTGCAGTAGCGATGATGATAAGAGAAAATATTCTCATTCGTTTGTTTGTTTATGTTTATTAATAAATTCAGGCAAAATTTCCTTAAATAATTGAATCGCTGATTTCAGCCCTTTGAAATGACTTCCGCCCGCAGCATTTTTGTGTCCGCCCCCGTTGAAATGTTCTTCAGCCAGTGCGGCCACGTTAAAGTCTCCTACGGAACGAAAAGATATTTTAACTATTGTAGGTTGTTGTGTAAAAAACGCAGCAACTTCAATATTTTTCATTTTTAAAATATGATTTACAATCCCTTCTGTATCTCCCCGTTGGATATCAAATTTACTGTAATCATTCTTTGTGAGAAAAATGATCCCTGTCTGTAATTCGGGCAATACTTCCATCCGGTGATACAGACAATATCCCAGCAGTTTCAATTGCTTTTCGGTCATATTGTGATTGATCCGATTTTGCAGTGCGATATGATCGATGGATGATCTTAACATTCGCGTTAGCTTTTCAAATAAATGACTACTGGTATTGTAAGCAAAAGTACCGGTATCAGTTATGATTCCCGTATACAAACAAGTCGTAATCACCGGATCTTCGATATATGAAGTCCCTTCCCACCAGGTCAAAACATCAAATACCAGATCTGCTGTAGAGCTGGCCCCTGGTTTTACATAATAATAGGGGTAAGATAGATCAGGATCCAAATGATGATCGATGAGCAAAACAGGTTTTTCCTGTTTTTCGATTTCTTCTCCCATCTTATCAATTCGGGAAATATGGTTAAAATCCAGAAATATGAACAGATCCGCGTTTTTGATTTTCTCGGTCACCTGTTTTTCATCCTCATCAAAGATCATCACCTCATCGATTCCTTCCATCCATTGGAAGTCATCCGGATAAGGTGAAGGGACCGCCACCGAAACACGGTGACCTTTCCTCTTCAAATAATGCCACATGGCCAGGGAAGACCCAAGAGCATCACCATCGGGGTTCCGATGAGAGGCAATTAAAATCTCCTTCTTTTCCTGTAAAAAATCCCATATGTCTTTCAGGCCTTTTTCTGGCATTCAGGTTTATTTAAAAATTTCAGTTTGGGCAAAATGGAAGGACGCTTCGATTTTCGCATTCTCGTCTGAATCTGCACCATGCACTGCATTTTCACCAATGCTGGTCGCATATTTGGCTCGTATCGTTCCTTCTTCTGCCTCGGCAGGATTGGTCGCACCGATCAGCTTTCGAAAATCTTCCACCGCATTATCTTTTTGAAGTACCGCAGCAACAATCGGTCCGGAAGACATAAATTCTACCAATTCACCATAAAATGGACGTTCTTTATGTACCGCATAAAACTCACCCGCTTTGTCAGCTGACAAATGCGTATATTTCATCGCGATAATCTTAAAACCAGCTGCATTGATATCAGCCAATATAGCGCCGATATGCCCATTTTTCACCGCATCGGGCTTGATCATGGTAAATGTGATATTTCCTGCCATAGAATAATTTTTTTTAAATGCTTGAGTGCGTTAAATCGTTATTTTTTGATGGTGCAAAATTACCTTCATTATTTGGATAATAAAAATTAACAACCGCAAATCCACTCACATTTCATTTCCCTGCTCCGTAATGGATGCCTCACATCTTTACGATCGTGACCCCGTCTCCGCCCTGATCCCGGGGTGGATGACTGGCTTCAAGTATATCCGGGAATTCTTTCAGCTTTTCCTGTACCACCTTCCGCAATGCACCGCTCCCCTTACCATGCAAAATGGTAAGGAAGGAGGCATTGGCCATAATCGCTGCATCGAGGAATAGATCCAGCTCTTTTTCTGCCTCCGAAATTGTGTATCCCCGAATATCAATTTTTTGTTCAAATCGAGCAGGTTGTTCCCTAAGCTGAAGATCCACCGACTTTTCCCGTCTCATCTTCATCGGCTCCTTCGCCGGACGAAGATCTTTTTTCCGGACCATCATCCGGATCGCCCCCATTTCCAGTTCTACCTGGTTTTTCCGAATCCCTGTGACCTTCCCCGGCACTTCACCATCCTTATACCGAACATAATCCCCTACTTTTAGATTTTTGAAAAACTCTTTCGGGATTTTCTCCAGTTTTACCAGATCCTTATCCAACTTTTGAATCTGATCCGACAATTCTTTCTTTTCCTTTTGCTTTTCTGCTTCCAGTTCCCGTGCTGCCGCTACGGACTCTTTTTGTTCCAGTTCGCGGATCTTCTCTTGCAACTTACGTCGTCCCTCCTCTGCCTGAATCAACTCCATTTGCTTACGGTCTTTCTTCCATTTTGTCCGCTGGAAGGCCAGTTCATCTGACAGAGCTTTATTATTTTTGATCAGCTGATCTACATTTTTCTTCGTTTTTTCAAGTTCCGCTTTCTGTCGTGCAAGCTGATGCTTCTCATTTTCCAGATTTACAAGCATCTCCTCGATCGCCCACTGATCTTGTCCTCCTTTTTTCCGAGCGTACCGGATAACATCACGATCCAGGCCCGATTTTCGTGCGATTTCATAAGCAAACGAACTTCCGGGCTTTCCCACGATAAACCGATATGTCGGCTCCAGGTTTTTTTTGTCAAAACTCATCGCTGCATTGGTGATCCGCCGGCTTTTATCTGCATACATTTTCAGATTAAAATAATGCGTCGTCACGACTCCCCATACCTTTTTCCGAAGGAGTTTATCCAAAACCCCTTCCGCGATTGCACCACCGTACTGAGGATCGGTCCCGCTACCCATCTCGTCGATCAGCACCATCGAACCGGGTCCGGATCTTCTAAGAAATATTCTCATATTTTTCAAATGAGAACTGTACGTACTCAAATCTTCCTCCAGCGACTGCTGATCGCCGATATCAGCGAAAAATTCTGTAAACAGCCCGCAACGGGATTGTTCATCGACCGGGATAAGAAATCCGCTCTGGATCATAATCTGATTGAGTGCCACCGCCTTGAGCAATACGGACTTTCCCCCCGCATTGGGTCCGGAAACAAGCACCATCCTCCGGTCCGGAGTAAGAGCAAGATCAAAAGGGACCGTCGTTCGATCAAGTTGCTTGTTTCGCCACTTCAGAATCGGATGAAAAGCCCGATTCCATTTCAAAATCGGCTTTTTTTGTACAACCGGCATCGTACCATCCAACTGAATGGCAAGTCGTGCCCGCGCCAGAAATATATCGCATGCCGTAAGAATCATAAAACCCTCGCGACAAGAAAAAGCATGATCACGCAGCCGAGCGCTGATCTGCCGAACCAGCTGAAATATTTCTTGTCTGATCTCACTCCTTATTTGATTTAACTCATGATACAAAGGACTGATTTCATCCGGATCCACGTAGACGGTTTGTCCCGAACTCGATTCGTCCTGGATCAGTCCGGGCACATTTCGCTTATTAGACGCCGGTACACAAAGAACCTGCTTTCCATTTTTGAAAGATTCATACGGCTCAATGAGAAGGTTTCTTGTGCGATATTTTTGCACCACCTTCTGAAATGCTTCTGAGATTCTCCTTTGCTGACCATCCAGTTGACGATGAAGTCTTTGCAGGGAAGGCGTCGCATTTTCACGAACCGTTCCATCCGGATAAAAGATCCTGTTGAGCTCTTCATAAATGGTTTCCAGGCCCGGATCAATCCGAGCGATATAATTTTCATAAATTCTGGTTTCCTTGTTTTCTTTCTGTTCACCCCATTTTTTGAGGCGAATCAGAATAGACAACACTTCCCATATCTGTATGATTTCTTCCAAATCAAGGATATAATCCTTCAGATCAAGGTGGGGAAATACTGGTGTAATATCTGTATAACTCCCCAAAGAAGGCGGCGATTCCTGCCGGATAATAGTTGCCAGGTCGTGTACAGTCTGGAGACTTTCCTTCCACAGTTGAAATTCCTGAAACGGCCGGGCCTTCAGCAAATGTTGTTGAGCCTTGGCTCCCTGAGCCATCCCCGCTGCCATTTCCAGTATTTGATCAAATTCTATATCTTTATAAAACGATTCCGGGTATATATACATCATATGTCTTATAGAACGCAAAACTACAAATCCTATTGAGGAAAACCATGAATGAAAGGACATGAAGGCGCGGAAGTTCACGCATTCTTCCTATTTTCGTGAAAAACATCACAGTTTCTGTGCACCAATGCACACAAATAATCCTTATTTTGCGCGGCATAATCGAAAAATAACACATCGAATATCTATGGCAGGGAATTCATTTGGTAATATTTTCAGGATTACAACATTTGGAGAATCACATGGGAAAGGGCTCGGCCTCATCATCGATGGTTGTCCCGCGGGAATACCCGTTAACATCGATGATATCCAGCATGAGCTGGACCGGCGCCGCCCCGGTCAGTCAAGAATCGTAACACAACGAAAAGAAAAAGATCAAGTTCAAATTTTGAGTGGTGTTTTTGAAGGCAAGACCACCGGCACACCTATCGGGATGATCATCCTCAATGAAGATCAAAAATCCCGTGATTATGATCACATCAAAGATTCATTTCGTCCTTCCCATGCTGACTATACTTACCATGCCAAATATGGAAGAAGAGATTACCGGGGTGGCGGTAGATCCTCAGCCCGGGAAACCACGATGCGAGTAGCAGCCGGCAGCATTGCAAAAACGATCCTTGCCAATCTGGGTGTCTCCATTCAGGGCTATGTCAGTCAGGTGGGTTCGATCAGGGTCCCCGGTGATCCTGAAAGACTGGATTTGTCCCTTACAGAAGAAAATATAGTCAGGTGCCCTGATCCTGAAATCGCCAAAGAAATGGAGCAACTCATCCTCCAGACCCGCAAAAAAGGAGATACGATCGGAGGAGTAGTGACCTGTCTCATTAAAAATTTTCCGCCGGGAATCGGTGAACCCGTATTTATGAAGCTCCAGGCGGAGCTGGCACGGGCTGTGATGAGCATCAATGCCTGCAAAGGATTTGAAATCGGAAGTGGATTTGATGGAGTCCAGATGTATGGCTCCCAGCACAATGATGTATTTTACACAGATGAAGATGGGCAGGTCAAAACCCACACAAACTTTTCTGGTGGTATCCAGGGCGGAATTTCCAACGGTATGCCTATTTACTTCAGAGCCGCATTCAAACCGGTAGCGACACTGATCCAACCACAAACCTCGATCAACGAAGAAGGAGAAACCATCACGATCGAAGGCAGGGGACGTCACGATCCGTGTGTTGTTCCCCGCGCGGTTCCTATCGTAGAAGCCATGGCCGCACTGACCCTGGTCGACCATTATCTGATGCAAAAAAGAATGGATAATTATTTGCTGTAAGCGATATGCTGTAAGCGTTAGGCTTTGATCATGCGATTATTTTTTAGGAGGGTTGAATTGTAATTTCGAAGAAGAAATGTGCATGGCTGGGACGCAGAGATTTTCTGAGAAGCGTAGAGTCGCAGAGAAATTCCGAAGGTCTCAGACTCATAAGCCAAGAAGAGCTTGCGCGAGAGCTGGGGATTGTGAAGCTGACTTATCCAGGTCTTAGGTACCGGATATCAGGTGGGAACAATTTTGCGACTGATTTTCAAGAAATTAGCAATGGGGTTTCGAAGAGAAAATTCAAAAATGGACCACAGATGATCCGCCATGTGACAGATCTTACACGGATTTTACGGATCCACACAGATCGGCTAAAGCAGAAAATAATGAACACAGATAAAATAGGTCCGAGGTCCGAAATCTTAGATTCCAAGCAAATGCGGTAAGCGATAAGCTCTGATATTGAGACTATTTCCCCGGAAATCAGAATTGTGTCTTCGAAGAGAATCATCATCTCTCAGATCTATAGATGATATTCACTTGTTTTCAAGAGGATTATCAAAACATATCTCGTCACAGAATCTTATAACAATTCTGCGACGAGATCAGGTCACGGTATGGAACAAGCTTTCAGCGTTGTTCAAGTCGTGTCTTGGGGACGAGATTAGATCTTGCTAGGCGATTTGTCTGCGACGAAATCGTAAGCCAAGCCTTTAATCTCGACTTTGGTGTGGTGGAGGCCTTGTCGGGATGCTTTTCTGCGAGGTTTATTTCCAGGACTATTATTGGATATTATCTTAGGCAGGATTCAAGATCCTTCTAATTCACAAATTTTACAATTTTTTTCAGGAGATCAGGATTGTATTTTTGAATGACGATTCATAGTAGTACGCCGGAGGCTGGATCGTGCCAGAGGCAGGCAAGCGCCCCGGGTACATTGGTAAATCAACCAAAAGTAGACAAGCAGGCGTTCGAGAGGCAGGCAAGCGCCTCCAATACATTAACCATGTCCATGAAAGGTATAAATAGAGAAATTGCAAACCATCT
>Ga0209487_1000077_pt1 | contig 89830 bp, 75 predicted proteins | sample Poulit2012_FD_187524 | JGI IMG/M metagenome (GOLD analysis project Ga0209487, IMG submission 187524) | Agricultural soil microbial communities from Georgia to study Nitrogen management - Poultry litter 2012 (SPAdes) (version 2) | ecosystem: Environmental > Terrestrial > Soil > Agricultural land...
GGCTTCCTGTCCCGCGGTGAGCCGGTCCACGAGGCTCGGCCAGGCATCTCCCCCGCACCAGGCACGAGGCTGAGGCAACGAACCGGCGAGCCCGGGAACCCGGCGTCCTGCGTCGGCCCAGGCTTCGAGGAGGCCGAGGAGCACATGCCGGTCCTCGGACCAGCGTCGGGCCGTGAAGCCCGCTCCCTCGACGAACTCGTAGGCGGCCGCCGACCATCGCTTCCTGTGCACCGGATCGCCCAGCGGGCCCGGGGATCCCAACCCAGCCCAGGACAGGGTGGTCGCTATCGTCACTTCCCGGTCCGTGGCACGCGCGTGCTCCGCCCCGTTGCGCACTCTGATCACCGCTCTGGGCGGAAGCAGCAGGACGTGGTGGAAGGCGCCGCGGGCGATGCGCACGTCGGTCCATGGCAGATGCGGCCAGGACCGGCGCAGGACGCGCGCTGCATCTGCCGGGGCACCGTGTCGGGTGTTCGTCATCGCCGCCTGCTCGCCGCTGCTCATCGTCCGCCCGGGCCCGACTCAGCCGGCGGTCGCGACCTGGTCGCCGACCATCTCCTCGGAGAGGTCGCCGGTGATCCCGCGGCGGTGGACCTGGCGGCCACGGCCCAGCATGTACACCAGGAAGGCGATCCACACCCCGGCCCCGATGGCGATGCGCACCGCGGCCGGGAGCCCGCTGGGGGTCACGAAGGCCTCGACGAAGCCGGAGATCAGCAGCACCGGCACCAGTCCGATCGCCACCGTCATCAGGGATCGTGCCGCGCGGGCCAGAGCCCACAGCCTCGGCAGGGAGCCGGGACGCACCCACGCCCAGAAGGTGCGCAGCCCCGCCCCGGCCCCGACGAACAGGCAGGTCAGCTCGAGCAGGCCATGTGGCAGGATGTACACGAAGAAGGTCCCCAGTCCGCCGTAGGCACCCATCACCCCGGCCGAGAGACCGATGTTCAGACCGTTCTGGAGCAGCATGAACATCGGCCAGATCCCGGTGACGCCGAACACCACCGACTGCACCGTGATCCAGGCGTTGTTCGTCCACACCTGGGCGGCGAAGCCGGAGGCCTCGCCCTGGAAGTAGTAGGAGACGAAGTCGCGCTGGGCCAGGGAGCGCTGTGCACCTTCCGGGATCACCATCTCCCGGGCCACCGGGTCCAGGCCGAAATAGAGACCGGAGATCAGCGCAGCGACGAGGAAGACGACGGTGGACAGGACCACCGCCCAGCGGGCCTCGAACAGCGCCGCCGGCAGATCCTCCCAGAAGAAGGTCCGCGTGTGACGCCACAGGGGCGTGCGCGCCCCTGTGATGCGCAACCGCGCCCGGTGCACCAGCAGCGACAGCCGGGCCGTCAGTGCCGGATCGGGATTGGTCGAGCGCACCGTGGACAGATGCGTGGCGGTCTCCTGGTACAGCGACATCAGCTCGTCCACACCCTCCGCGTCGAGGGTCCGGCTGCGGGTCAGCTCCTGGAGCCGGTCCCACTGGGGCCGGTGCACGGCGATGAAGGCGTCGGTATCCACCTGGCCAGGGTAGAGCGCCGCCCGTTCCAGGACGGCCGACGAAAGTCGCACCCGTCGGCATCGGAAGCCGACGGTCGGACCTCCTCCGGCGCCGCGGCCGGTGCCAGGATGGGGCCATGGCATCGACGAGCACCGCGAGCACCGATCGCGAAGCGCTGATCACGGGCGACGCCGTCCTGCTGGATCTGCGCACCGCCTCCTTCGCGGTGCGGATGGTCTCCGCCGCGATCGACGGGGCGCTGCAGTTGGCGATCCTGATCGGCGGGGTCGTCGCCCTGGCCTGGACGGCCGCCCGAGCGGATCTGGACGAGGGTCTGATCGCGGCCGCGGTGCTGGTGATGTCGGTGACCGCCTACGTCGGGTACCCGGTGCTCAGCGAGCTGCTGCTGCGGGGACGCTCGGTGGGACGCCTGGTGATGGGCACCCGTGTGGTTCGTGACGACGGTGGTCCCGCCCACCTGCGCCAGAGCCTGATCCGGGCGGTGATGGCGATGCTGGAGATCTGGTCGACCGCAGGGACCCTCGCACTGACCTCCTCGGTGATCGATCGCAGGTCGCGCCGGATCGGGGACCTGCTGGCCGGCACCATGGTGATCCAGGAGCGGATGCGCACGATCGAGCCGCGGCGCCCGGCCGTGCCGGTCGATCTCCAGCAGTGGGCCGGCTCCGCCGACGTCGGCCGTCTTCCGGTCACGCTGATGGCGGACATCCGGTCCTTCCTGCCGCGGACCGAGCAGACCAATCCCGAGTCACGCCGCCTGCTCTCGCGTGATCTGGTGCAGCGCACCCTGCCGCATGTCGCCCCGGCGCCTCCGCCGGGCACCGACCCGGAGGCCTTCCTGGCGGCCGTGATCGCCGAGCGGTCCCGGCGTGACGAGCAGCGGCTGCGCATCGCCCAAGGACGTCGACATGAGCTGTCAGCCGAGGTGCGGGCGGTGCCCTTCACCGCCTGAGGCTCTCGGCCCGGGCCGCTCAGCCGACCGCGGTCCGTCCTGCGATGAGGACGGGGATGCCGCCGCTGACGGGGTGGACCCGTGCACACCCCTCGCACTGCAGAGCAGCCTCCACGTCACGCAGCTCGCCGCCGCAGTCGGGGCAGCGCAGCTGGGCCCGCACCCAGCTGGGCACGTCCGCACCGCTCGCGCCGGCGGGCAGGGCGACACCGGCCGCCTCGGCCTCGGCAGCAGTCGGCTCGGCTTCGCTGACCGGCGGGGCCCCCTCGGCGACGAGCTCCTCATCGCGGACCAGCGCCAGGATCTCGTCGCGGACACGCGTCATGGTGGTCTCCTGGGCGGCCTCGACATTCAGCCGCAGCAGCGATTCGGTGTTGGAGGGGCGCAGGGAGATCCACCAGCGGTCCTCGGGCGGCATCTGCTCGTCCCAGTGAACGACCGTGAGCCCGTCGAGCTCATCGGCGACGGCGTCCGGGAGCTTCTCGGTGTGCTCCCGCACCCGCTCCAGCGCCGCCGCCGGATCGGGGACCTCGGAGTTGATCTCCCCGCTGGAGGGGTAGGGATCGTGTCCGGCCAGCAGTTCGGAGGCGGTGCCGTCGGTCTCGGCGAGGGCGGCCAGCACGTGCAGCGCCGCCAGCATCCCGGAATCGGCACGGAAGAAGTCCCGGAAGTAGTAGTGGGCCGAGTGCTCCCCGCCGAAGACGGCCTGCTCCTCCGCCATCAGCGCTTTGATCAGCGAATGGCCCACGGGTGAGCGCACCAGGCGCCCGCCGGCCGCCGCGACCGTCTCGCCCACGTGCCGGGAGGAGACCAGGTTCGCGACCACTGCCGGACGCTGCTGACCGGCCTCGCGGGCGCGGGCGATCTCCCGGGCGGCGATCAGGGCGGTGATCGCCGAGGGCGGGACGGGCGTGCCGGCCTCGTCGAGCACCACGCAGCGGTCGGCGTCCCCGTCGAAGGCCAGTCCCAGATCGGCGCCCTGCTCGATCACGGTCTCACGCAGAACGGCGAGGTTCTCGTGCGCGACGGGGTCGGCGGGGTGGTTCGGAAAAGTCCCGTCCAGCTCGAAGAACAGAGGGACCAGCTCGAGGTGCCCGAGACGCCCGAACACGGCGGGGGCGGTCAGGCCCGCCATCGCGTTGGCGGCGTCGACCGCGACCCGCAGGGGACGCCGCGAGGAGGGCCGGACCAGCGACAGCAGGGTGTCGGCATAGTCGTCCAGTGTCTGCAGGCCCTCGGCGCGGCCGCCCTCGACGGCGGTGATCTCACCGGCCTCCAGATAGCTCTCGGCGCCGCGGCGGATCTGGTCCAGGCCGCTTGCCCGGGACACGGGGCTCGCCCCGGCCAGGCACAGCTTGAACCCGTTGTCGGGCGCCGGGTTGTGGGAGGCGGTGACCATGGCGCCGGCCGCCCGGTGCAGACCCGAGGCGCAGTACAGCTGGTCCGTGGACGCCAGCCCGGCCTCGGCGACGACGGATCCCCGCAGCACGGCCCCCTCGGTGAAGGCCGCCGCCAGGCGCGGAGAGGAGATGCGCATGTCGTGGGCGACGATCAGGGCGCCGGCCTCGAGGAAGTCCGCGAAGGCCGCCCCGAAGGCGCGGGCGACGTCATCGGTGAGCTCCTCATCGGCCACGCCGCGCACGTCATTGGCCGTCACGATCCGGGAGAGGTCCACGGTCGGGCGGTCAGTCATTCGAGCTCCTGAGCACGTGCAGGTGCCGGCCGTCGCCCGGCCGCTGCCGCTCGGCCGGGCGCTGTCGCGGGGCCGGCGCTGCGGGCGTTTCGGGCGCCGGGGGACGGCGGCGAGGGTCGACCGCATCGGACAGCGCCACCAGATCGTCGCTGACGTCCGTGCTGCCGGGCACCCTCAGCAGCTCCCAGCCGCGCGGAGCGGTCAGGGAGGAGGCATGGCCGCGGCACAGGTCGTAGGCGTGCGGTTCGCTGCTGCGGGACAGCGGTCCCAGCACTGCGGTGGAGTCCTCGTACACGTACGTCAGCGTGCTGACGGCAGGGTGCGAGCAGGCGGTCCGGGAGCATTCACGAGCAGGCACACAAGGAGTGTACGCAGGCAGAGGCCGCTGCGCTCGTCGGCACGCCCGGACAGCGCGGCGGGCAGCGGCAGCCCACAGCCCGCGCGGCTACAGTGCCGTCATGGATGTCGAGCAGTCCCCGGCCGGGCCCTCCGGTCAGCGTCCGGTCCCCCGTCGCCGCGATCGCCGGGGGCGGGGGCGCCGCTGGGACCTGATCCCCCCGCATCTGCCCGGTCACCGCACCCGCCGTGAGCAGTTCGACGATGCCGTCGCCGATGTCGCCGCCGCGCTGACGGAGCGCTTCCCGCGCCGCCTGGCTCATCTGCAGGTGGTGGTCGAGGAGGTGCCTCCCTCGGATCCGGCCCCCTGGGAGCATGCCGGTGTGCTGCTGGGTCGCGGGGTGCCGGCCACGCGCGAGCATCCGCCGCGGGTGGTGGTCTATCGCCGCTCGGTGCAACCCCGGTGCGGGAGTCCGCAGGAGCTGGAGTTGATGCTGCGTCAGGTGCTGTCCGAGCAGGTCGCCTCGATCCTGGGGCTGCCGCCCGAGGAGGTCGACCCGGGCATCTGGGACGGCTGATCCCAGCCAGGGCGGCGGCCTCCGGCGCCTCACTCGCCCAGGCGCACCGTCACCGCATCGGCGGTGGCCGCCCCGGCGGGGACGGGCAGGGCGGAGAGAAGGATGTCGCCCGCATCATCGTCCTGTCGTTGCATCCAGGAGGCGTGGACGGCCCCCGGCTCCTCGGGGACGATCGCGAGGGCGGCGGGGCTGGAGTCCCCCAGCGCCAGCTCCGAGCCCAGGACCGGGGTCGAGGTCCCCGCCGAGACGTCCACCTCGACGGGTTCACCGGCGGCCCCGTCCGCGCCGATGGGGATGATGGTCACCGCGGTGTCGGCCAGGGCCGCCAGGACCAGGTATCCGTGGGCGCCCGTCGCTGGCAGGGCGGTCACCGCGCTGGCCTCGATCGGTGCGGCCGCAGCGGCCAAGGTGAAGTCGACGGGGGCGCCCAGGGTGTCGCCGGGCAGCTCGGTGCCGGTCGTGGAAGTGCGGGTGGTGGCCAGCACCTCTCCCTCAGCCTCGACGATGACGCTGTAGTTGCCATCGGGGACGCCGTCCAGCGTGAGAGTGGTGACCGCCCCGCCGGGAATCTCGACGTCCTCGCGAGTGGCGGCCTCGACCGGGCCGTCGGGGCCGGACACCACCACGCGTGCGGAGGTCGAGGCGCCGTGGGGGTTGGCCAGCACCAAGGTCGGTGCGACCCCGGCCACGTCCACCGCGGGCATCACCTGCTGTGCCGAGGCCGGGGACTGGGGCGTGAGGATCTCGGCCCCTCCAGGGGTCAGGCCGTCACGCTCGGTGCTCTGCACGTGCATCGCCAGCGGCGCGCCGAGCACGGAGACCTCGACGCCGAGGGCTTCGTGCCCGCCGGCGACCGATTCGAGCAGGATCCTCTCTTCCTCGCCGGGGCCGACCACCACCTGGCTGCGACCGGCCATCGCAGCCGGCCCCTCCTCGGTCCACAGCTGCACGGAGGCGGTGGCGGGCTGGGAGGAGGGATTGCGCAGCACCAGCGCCGAGCTGTTCCCCGTGGTCGTCGAGATCCCGAGGAAGGACGCCTCGGTGGTGGGGCGCGCGCAGCGGCTCACCGCCAGGGACCGGTAATCACCGCTGCCGGTCGCAGTGGACTGCACCGCATCGGCCACCGGGCGGAGGTCCTGGGAGCTCGCGGCCGACAGCAGCGGGGCGTCCTGGACCTGGGCATCGGTCCGCACGCTCACCCCGAGGTCCTGGGCCGCGGACTCACCGGGCAGCGCCGAGCCGTCGGACCCTTCTGCGGTGATCTGCGGGGCACGGATGCTGCCATCGTCCTCCTGCAGCGTCTCCGCGCCGCTGACGGCTCCGAACAGCAGGGAGGATTCCGGTTCGAACGCGACCGTGCCGACGTCCACGGCAGGGTGGGGCGGGGTGACCGACAGGTCCTCGTCCGGTCCTTCCTCCAACAGCGGATCAGGCGGCTGCACCGGTCCCGGGCACCACATCTGCACCGAGCCGGGCCGGGAGCTGGCCTCACCCCGCGTCACGGAGACGGTCTCGCTGGGCGGGGTCAGCGACACCAATGCGACGGCCGCGGCCAGGGGAACCAGGCAGGCCAGCCCCAGCAGGGGCCGGGCCACGCCGGAGCGGCCGGCGCTCGGTTCCTGGTCCCGATCCTCGATGCCACGGTCCGGGGGACGCCCCGCCTCGTGGTCGTGGTCGCGGAGCTGGTCGTGGTCAGCCATACATCTCCTCCACGGCGCGGCTGCGCGGACGCCACGGGATGGCGATCAGCACGGTCAGGGCCAGCGCGACGTACAAGGTGACCTGCCAGGCCAGCAGTCCTGGCTGATGCCGGTTCAGCTCGAGCTCACCGGATGCGCCGGCCGGGATGGTGAAACCCTGGGCCCAGTCGTCGACGAGGACCGGCTGCAGGTCCGTGCCCGCCAGGGTGGCCCGCCACTGGGTGTCATAGCGCTCGGAGAGCACCACGGTCCGCTCCGACTCGTCCGCGGGGACCGTCCCGGAAGCAGGCACGGCCCCGCTGGACAGCGCGATGGGCTCCGCACCGCCGACGACGGCCGCGCGGGGCGAGGCATCGATGATCCGCCACATGCCGCCGCCGTCCCCCTCGGTGACCTTCTCCAGCAGGTCGGAGGCGTCCAGCGACTCGACCAGGTCGAGCTGCTCGGAGGTCTCGCCGGGCACGATCACGTAGCCCATGGCGAGGGTGTCGGCCACCGCTTCCTCCCCGGAGTCTCCGGAGAGCATGGTCGCCACCGCCTCCCGCAGGGCGACCGAGCCGGGATCCTCGTCCACCGCGGTACCGGAGCGCACCGTCTGGACGTCCCGCAGCTCGGCGGCAGCCGACTGCTGGATGATCGACTCCCCTCCGTGCACGACCAGGCTCGCGCGGACCCCGTCGTCGGTGTCGGTCTCCAGGACCAGCACCCGGGTGCGCGCCTCGGTGCGGCCCTGATCGGCCGCCGCCGCCGGGACCTGCCCGCTCGTGCTGCGCTGGACCTCCAGCTGCTCGGGGAGCAGCACGGACCATCCCACCACCGTCACCGCGCAGACGCAGGCCACGACGGCCGCGAGCGCGGCGGTGCCCACTCGCCGCGTCCGCGAGTCCTCGGGCGCACGGCGGGCGAGGGCGTCGAAGGCTGCGCCGGCGCCGATCATCAGGGCGAGCAGGGTCATGCTCAGCAACCCGTGCAGCGGGGCGGCCACCAGCTGGTCCCCGCTCACCGCGACCATGGTGTCGCGGGCGAGGAGCGCGGCGACCAGCCCTGCCGCAGCCAGCAGCACACCGAGGCGGCCGGCGCGGCCGGCGTCCCCGGCCAGCAGCGGGGCGAGCAGCGCCGCGACCAGCACGGGAAGCAGGGGCAGAACCGGCAGCAGCTGGGCGGCCGTCGCCCCGACCCAGGGGGTCAGCGCCTCGATGATGCCGGGGGTGACCGGCCACAGCATGAACAGGTCGGTGGCGGACGCGGTGGTGGGCATCGGCGGGACCCCACCCACGGCGAGCAGCTGGGCGGGCCGATCGAGATAGGCCGGCAGGTACGGAGCGTGCAGGGCGAGCGAGGGGATCAGCACCCACAGCAGCCGCCGGCGCCGCCCGGGCACGGAGGGGGCGATCAGGGCCAGGGCGAGCGCGCTCAGCACCACCAGCAGCGGCTGGACGGCTCCGATCACCAACAGCAGCAGGCCGGCTGCGGCAGCTGCGCCGGCGCTCGCCCGGGCGATCTTGTGGGGCAGCCCGATCGCTCGGCCGATGGCCAGGGCCAGCAGCGGCAGCAGGGCGTGCACCAGCAGCAGCGGCCAGGAGCCGATCGTCAGGGCCGACAGCAGGGAGGGGGCCAGCGCCCAGGTCACGGCCAGGGCGAGCCGGGCCCCGACCGCGCGGGTGAGGGCGCCCGCGGCCCACCAGGCGGTCAGGGCGCTCAGCGGCACCGCGGTGAACACGATGACCTCCACGAGCGTTCCGCCGGTGGTCGGCAGATGGCCCAGCAGGCGCACCAGGGGATCACCGGGGCCGCGTACCCCCAGCCCTCCGGGCACCCAGGTGGACCAGACGGCTTCCCAGCCGTCCTGCCAGGCCTCGGGGAGCGGGAGCAGACCGGGGCCCACGAGAGCCCCGCGCCCGAACAGGCTCCGCAGCGCCAGCAGGCTCAGCACCACGGAAGCGGCACCCACTGCCAGAGTCCACGCCACGTGCCTTCCGTAGTCGACGTCCTCGATGCTGTTGCGGGTGCCGGCGATACCCCAGGTGGTGTGTCGGATCCGACGGTTGTGCTCATCGTCGGCGACGAGGCGGGTCCAGGCGTCGTCGAGGCGGCGGCGCATGCTCTCGCCCCGTGGCAGGTACAGAGGGGCCAGGCGGCCCCGGGGCACGCGAGCCCGGCGGCGGTCCCCCGCTCCGCGGCGGAGCACACGGGGGGCACGGGCCAGGGCGGCGAGCCAGGCCCGCAGCTCCATGACCGCGCGACGCGGCGTCGAGGCGGCGACGGCGGCCGCCATCCGCAGCAGGGTGGTCACCGGCGACAACAACAGCATGAGCATCGCCATCAGGGTGCTGCGGTGCTTCAGGAGCAGCAGCAGCTGTCCGGTGCGCTGTTCCTGCATCCGTTGCCGGCGAGGACCTTCCGGGTCGGGGAACAGCACCCGGGCATCGGACTGCACCGCGACCCGTTCCCCGTGCCGCCAGACGCGATGGCACAGGTCGATCTCCGCCCAGGGGGTGGGCAGGTCCGGGTCCAGGCCGCCGACCTCCCGCAGGGTCTCCTCACGGATCAGCATCCCCGGCAGGGCCACGGCCAGGACATCCTGGCGCCAGTCGACCTGGCCCTGATCGATCTCACCGGGATCGACCCCGGTGATGATGCGCCCGCCATGGGTGAGGGTGATGCCCACATCGACCAGGGCATCGGCCTGCTCGGCGGAGCGCTGAGCGGGGTCGGCGGCAGCCGCGGCGGTCCCGCTGAAGCGAACTCGCTTGGGGCCGACCACCGCCGTGTTCGGCGAGTCGGCGGCGAGGTGGAGCAGCTCGGCCAGCGCCTGGGGCCCGGGGGTGGCCTCGTCGACCACGAACCACAGCCAGGACTCGTCCGCGGAGGAGGTCGCGGCCCGTCGGCCCGAGCGACGCTCCTCGCGCAGGCGCTGTGGCACCTGGGCGAGCTTCTCGGCGTCCTGGGTGCGGCGCCGCTCGACGGCCTCGGGGTCGACGGCCAGGGCACGCCGGCCGCTCGACCTGCCGGGCGAGGCCTCGAGCTCGCCCGCGGCGCCCGGCTCGGTGTCGTCCTCGGTGCTCGCTTCGGTGGCGGCCTCGGCGTCGGGGCCCTGCGGTCCGCTCGCGGCGGGGCGCCGATCGAGCAGGTCCAGCGCCTCGCGCACGGCACCGGCCCGACCGACGGCACCGGAGGTGGTCAGCACCTCGTCGACGTCACCGCGTTCCAGGAGGTCCTCGAGCAGAGCACCGGCCTCGGCCTCGAGCGAGGACGGCGCGATCGCGACGATGCGATCCGCCGACCTGCTCTGCGCCGTGACGGCGGCTGCGGTCGATTCCAGGGTGAGCGCACTGGTCGACCCGCTCAGCAGGACGACAGCGGTGACCCGGCCCTCATTCACCCGGCGACGACGTCAGACCGCCCGGCGCTTGAGCTTGCGACGCTCGCGCTCGGACAGCCCGCCCCAGATGCCGAACCGCTCATCGTTCTGGAGCGCATACTCGAGGCACTCCGCACGTACCTCGCAGGAGACGCACACCTTCTTCGCCTCCCGTGTGGAGCCGCCCTTCTCGGGGAAGAACGCCTCCGGATCCGTCTGTGCACACAGGGCGCGCTCCTGCCATGACTGCTCGGTCTCGTCGGTGTCGTACCCGGCGAAATCGAGCAGGGACAGCTCTGCACGCCCATCGTCGTCGATGTGGTCCTTGTCCATCGCCCCACTCCTCCCGCTCCTGCGGTGTCCGCCGAAGTCCTGTTGCGCCCCTAAAATACACCCGTGTAGTTAAGCCCCGTCAAGCGGCAGACACCGAGGGCCATACCCATCACCGCCTGCCGTCCGGGGCCACCATCAGATTATGCTCGATCCCCGGTGCGATCCTGACACCGCGATCGGACTGCGGTGTCCAGGGGAGGAAATCATGACACGGGTCGAGATCATCCCGGTCGGCGGAGTGCCCGAGGTGCGCGGCGGAGACGACCTGGCCTCGCTGCTGGCCACGGCTCTGGAACCGTTCGGGGTCCGCGACGGCGACGTGCTGTGCATCTCCACCAAGGTCGTCTCCAAGGCGCTCGGCCTGGTCGTGGCCCCCGATCAGCGGGAGGCCGCCATCACGGCGAGCACGGCTCGCACCGTCGCCCGGCGCCGTCACACGCGGGTGGTGACCTCCGTGGTCCAGATCCCGTCCGGGCCGGTGATGGCGGCCGCCGGGGTCGATTCGTCCAACGCACCCGAGGGGCCGTTGCTGCTGCCCGAGGACCCCGACGCCTGCGCCGCCGAGCTGCACCGGGAGCTGACCGCCGCCCTGGGGGTGCGGCTGGGGGTGGTGCTGACCGACACCTCCTCACGGGTGTGGCGGGTCGGCGTGGGCGACATCGCCCTGGGCGCGGCCGGGGTGGCCTCGCTGGAGGACCTGCGAGGCGGGACGGACCGCTCCGGCCGCCCCCTGACGGTCACGGTCCGCAACCTCGCCGATGAGCTGGCTGCGGCGGCCGACCTGGTCAAGGGCAAGGCGGACGGAGTGCCGCTGGCCCTCGTGCGCGGGGTGGCGGGGGCGGTCGCCTCCGGTGACGAATCGGTCCCGGCGCGGGAGCTGTCCCGCACCGGCAGCGATGACTGGTTCCGGCGACCCAGCCTCGAATCGGTGTGGACGGCCCTGGGGCTGTCAGCCGAACAGGAGCCGATCGCCAGGATGTCCCCCGAGGAGGATCGGGTGCGCATCGCCCGAGCGGTCGAGGTGGCCCTGCTCCCCCGCCCGGGCGGCGGCAGCCCGCGCGCCACCGCCGCCGTGGCCGGTGCCCACCGCATCGTGGTCACACCAGCAGGTGACAGCTGGCAGGATGGCCTGGAGGCCGGCGCCCTGGCCGAGCGACTGCGCACCGCCCTGGGGGCCGAGTCGATCGCCGCCCCGCTGCCTGCGGTGCAGGTGCAGATCCAGGCCCCCGACCAGCAGGAGGATCGCCCATGAGCCCGAGCACGTCGCTGGACTCGGGGGCGCGGCTGCTCGCCGCGCTCGAGCGCACCGGCCCGCAGCCGGTGCTGGCCTGGTACGGGGAGGCGGCCCGCATCGAGCTGTCCGGGCACGTGCTGGCCAACTGGGTGATCAAGACGATCGGTCACCTCGACGGCGAGCTCGCCCTCGCCGCGGGCGACGAGCTGGTCCTGGACCTGCCCCCGCACTGGAAGCGCCTGGTGCTCGCTCTGGCCGCCTGGTCGCTGGGCGCATCGACCCGCACTGCCGGCGACGACAGCGACCAGGTGCAGGTGGTAGCAACCGATCATCCCGACTCCGAGCTCGCCGAGGGGGCCGACGAGGTGCTCGCCCTCGAGGCGGTCTCGCTCGCGCCGCGGTTCAGCGGTCAGCTCCCCCCGATGGTCCATGACTGGGCGGCGGAGGTGCGCGCGTTCCCCGATCAGCTGTCCGTGCCGTTGCCCTCCTGGACCGGGCCCGGTCCCTCGGCCGGGACGGAGGAGGGCGCGACGGCGCCACCGCGCCTGCTGGTGGAGGGCGACGGGCTGGCGGCGATGCCCGCGGTGCTGGCCGCCTGGCTGGCCGGCGGCGGGATCGTCGGCCCGGCCGGGGCGGTCAGTGCTCAGCAGGCGGCTGAGGAGGCCGTCACCGGCAGCGCCTGAGGCCTCGCCGCGGGGCGCCGGGGCTGCGCTCAGCTGGTGCGCAGGGTGCGCACCGCTTCGCCCGGATCGCCGTCATGGACGACCCGCCCCCTGCGCAGCACCACGATCCGGGTGCACAGCTCTTCGAGCATGTCGAGCTCGTGGGAGACGATCACCATGGTGCGACCGGCCTGCTGCAGCTCACGGATGCGGTCCAGGCACTTGCGCTGGAAGGGCTCGTCGCCGACGGAGAGGATCTCGTCGACCAGGAAGATGTCCGGCTCGGTGTGCACCGCCACGGAGAAGGCCAGCCGCAGGAACATCCCCGAGCTGTAGTACTTCACGTCGGTGTCGATGAACTCCTCGATCTCGCTGAAGGCCACGATCTCGTCGAACTTCGCGTCGATCTGCTCCCGGCTCATGCCCAGGATGGCACCGTTGAGGTAGACGTTCTCCCGGCCCGACAGGTCGGGGTGGAAACCGGCGCCGACCTCGATCAGCCCGGCCACCCGCCCCCGCAGCAGCACTCTGCCGCGGTCGGGGAAGAGCACCCCGGAGATGGTCTTGAGCAGGGTGGATTTGCCCGAGCCGTTGAACCCGATCAGGCCGACCGTCTCCCCCGCCCGGATGCTCAGGTCCACATCGTCCAGGGCCAGGAAGGTCTCGGCCAGCTTCTTCCTCTGCATCGCGGCGAAGACCAGCTCCTTGAGCGCCCGGGCGTGGCGCAGCGCGAAGCGCTTGGAGACGTGTTCGATGCGGATCATGTCCGGACCGGGCCGGCCGGGGGCGGGCGTGCGCTCAGGGACGCGGAGATCGTCGGCCATGGTTCACAGCTCCTGTGCGAAACGGCGCTTGCGCCGCTCGAAGACGACGGTCCCGATCACGAAGGTCCCCGTGGCGATCACCAGCCCCACCCACCACAGGCCCACCACGTGATCGGAGGCGAAGGCCGGATCCTGGGCGACCACCTCGATGGTCGGGGGCAGGTGGCGCCAGAAGGCCGCGTGGAACAGCTCGACCACGATCGTCAGCGGGTTCAGCACGTACAGCCAGTACAGGACGGTGCCGCCGATGGCCTCCTCGACCAGGGTGATGCGGTAGATCACCGGGCTCAGCCAGGTGGCGACCATGACCACCAGATCCACGAAGTTCTCGACGTCCCGGAAGGCGGCGTTCAGCGCGGCGGTGATCATGCCCAGGCCCATCGTGAACACCACCAGGATCACGATGCCCATCCCCAGTGCACCGAGCTGGACGAGCGTCGGCGACCAGCCGAACAGCATCGCTCCGACCAGCAGCACCAGCACCTGCGGCACGAAGTGGATGAAGGCGACGATCATCGAGGCCCAGGGGAACAGCTCACTGGGCAGGTAGATCTTGGAGACCAGGGCCTGGTTGTCGGTGATCGAGCGGGTGGCATTGCCGAAGACCTCTCCGAACAGGTTGATCACCACGATGCCCGAGAACAGGTACACCGCGTAGGCGGGGTCCCCCTTGGACAGCTGCAGGAACACGCCCAGTGCGATGTAGAAGACCACGAACTGCACGGCGGGCTTGACGTAGCTCCACAGCATGCCCAGCACGCTGCCGCGGTAGCGGACCCGCAGCTCCTTCTTGACCAGCAGCACCAGCAGGAACCGCTCCCGCAGCGGATTCAGCCAGCCGGCGTCCTGCCCGGGGGCGCGCCATCCCCGGTCCTGCTCGGCCCGGGCGGGGGCGCGCGCCGCGGGCCGGTCCTCCGCCTCGCTCACGCGGCCGGGCCCCCGGAGGACGGCCCCACCTGCTCGGCACGGTCGCGATCGCGCACGGGAGCGGGGTGGGCCGCGAAAGTCCTCTCCCACTCCTCGAAGGAGGTGATCCGCTCAACGGCGTCCTGGAAGCTGCGCTGCAGCTGCGGCCAGCGCCGGTGCAGCTCCACGTGGGCGCCGATGGCGTGGGCGAGCATTTCGCGCACCTGCCGGGGATCGCGTTTGTACCAGGCGATCTGGGTGCCCTCGGCATTGGAGACCAGGGCGCTGTCGTAAGCGGACAGACGCCACCACTTGGCGTCCAGATGCGGGATCGCCGCCTGGGGGTTCTCCTCGGCGCGCCGCCTCGGAGGTTTGATCAGCTGCTTGGCCAGGGTCTTCGCGGTCCAGGCCGGGAGCATCGAGCGGCGCGGCTCGGAGAAGGGCCGGCCCTTGCGCGGGGGCTTGTCCATGTGGACCGGCGGGAACTGGTCCTGATCCTTCCTCGCGATCGCGTCGTCGAACTCGGCGGCCAGGGAGCGGATCTCGGGCAGCTTGGTCCCGATCATCGGGTGCAGAGCATCCGGGCCGGCGAGCACGTCGCGCTGGGCCATCAGGCGACCCGCCTCGGTGTAGTACTGCATGGAGATCAGATGCTTGACGTCCATGAACTGCGACTCCTTGATCACGCGTCCGCCGCGGCGATACGGAGAGTGCAGCAGGGCGGTGATGATGCGGTTGCGCTCATGGAAGTAGGCCTGCCAGCCCACCAGGTCGTCCTTGTCGACCCAGCTCATGTGCCATACGCCGGCGCCGGGCAGGGAGACGGTGGGATAACCGGCCCGCTTGGCGCGCAGCCCGTACTCCGCGTCGTCCCACTTGATGAACACCGGCAGCGACAGGCCGATGGCCCGTACCGTCTCGGTAGGGATCAGACAGGACCACCAGCCGTTGTAGTCGACGTCGGCGCGGCGGTGCAGCCAGGGCGTGGACCGCAGCGGCTGGGTCGCGAAGTCATGGCCGAGCTCGCCCTGGCCGCCGGGGAGGGCGGGCTGGATCCGCCAGGGGTCGACGACCTCTCCGAAGGTGTGCAGCACGCTTCGGTTGTTGAGATCGAACATATGGGCGCCGACGATGGTGGGCCGGGTGGCGAAGTCCGCGAACGTCGTCATCCGGATCAGCGACTCCGGCTCGAGGACGATGTCGTCGTCGCAGTTGATGACGTAGGTGGAGGTGCCCGCGGTGGCCGACTCGTACATGCCGCGGGAGAACCCGCCGGATCCGCCGATGTTGCCCTGCTCGATGACGCGCAGCTGCCCGCCCATCTGCTCGGCCAGCGGGTCGAGCTCCTCGGCGTGGTCGCGCAGCCGGTCCGAGCCCTGATCGATCACGTACATCACGTCGAGCAGCCCGCGCAGTTCGGGGTCCTCGGCGAGGGCGCGGATGTTGTCCAGGCAGTACGGGACCTTGTTCATCGTGGTCATCGAGATCGAGAAGCTGCCCTCGGTGCGGGCCAGGTCCGCATCGGCCGTCCACTCCGCGCCCAGGACGACCAGGTCCCCGGAGCCTGCGTAGGCGTCGAACCAGTACCAGCCGCCGTCACCGAAGGCGGTCAGGGGCAGCTCGAAGACCTGCTCACCGGTGCCGTCGACGGAGCGGGACTCCTGCCGTTGCAGCGTCCCGCGGGCGGTCGAGCGCATCACCACCAGGTGGCCGGTCCCCGCGGTCCGGATGGTCAGGCGGATCCTGCGCACCGGGGTCCAGCGTCGCCAGTAGCTGGCGGGGAAGGCGTTGAAGTAGGTCCCGAAGGAGCGCATCGACTGGGCGGGGATCCGCACCGTGTGCCGGTCGCTCAGCTCGCTGATGTCCACCTGCTCCACGGCCGTCTGCCGGGCGGGCTCGCCCTGCCCCTGCCCCGGACTCGTGGCCTGGGCCTCGCTGCCCAGTCCGAAGGCCCCGCCGGTGGCACCGGAGCGGGCGTCCTCGCGCTCGATGTACAGGGGCACGATGTCCGGACTGGCCTCCAGCGGCAGGATCAGCCGCTGCAGGGTCCGCTGCGGCGGGATCTGGGACGTGTGCTGCGCGTCCGAACGTGCAGCGGTGGTGGTCGTGGTCATGGTGCTCCTCGTCGGTGCGGCGTGCGCCCGCTCAGGCCCGCAGCAGGTCGGGCAGCTTGTTGTCGGCCATGGACAGGGCGGAGCCGATGGCCATGTGCATGTCCAGGTACTGGTAGGTGCCCAGGCGCCCGCCGAACAGGGTGCGCGGCTCCGCGTCGGCCAGCTCCCGGTAGGCCAGCAGGGTCTGACGGTCCGCGCCGGAGTTGATCGGGTAGTAGGGCTCGTCCCCGGACTCCGCGAAGCGGGAGTACTCACGCTGGATCACGGTCTTGTCTTTCGGGTAATGGCTGCGCTCGGGATGGAAGTGGCGCGGTTCGATGATCCGGGTGTAGGGCGTCTCGGCATCGGCATAGTTCATCACCGAGGTGCCTTGGAAGTCCCCGGTGTCGGGGTGCTCGGTCTCCAGATCGATGGTGCGCCAGCGCAGCTCGCCCTCGACATAGTCGAAATAGCGGTCGATGGGGCCGGTGTAGACCACCGGGATCTGCCCTCTGACGGCATCCTTGTGCAGGGGCTGGGAGGTGTCGAAGTAGTCGGTGGACAGCTGCACCTCGATGTTCGGGTGATCGGCCATCCGCTCCAGCCAGGCCGTGTAGCCGTCCTTCGGCAGCCCCTCATGGGTGTCGTTGAAGTAGCGGTTGTTGTAGGTGTAGCGCACCGGCAGCCGCGAGATGATCGAGGCGGGCAGGTCCTTGGGATCGGTCTGCCACTGCTTGCCGGTGTAGTTCTTGATGAACGCCTCGTACAGGGGGCGCCCGATCAGGGAGATGCCCTTGTCGTTGAGGTTCTCGGGATCCTTGCCCGCGAACTCCCCGGCCTGCTCGGAGATCAGCTCGCGTGCCTGATCGGGTGTGTAGGCGGCCTGGAAGAACTGGTTGATGGTGCCGAGGTTGATCGGCATCGGGTACACCACGCCCTGGTGGGTGGTGTACACCTTGTGCTGGTAGTCGGTGAACTCGGTGAAGCGGTTCACGTACTCCCACACCCGTGGGTTCGAGGTGTGGAACAGGTGCGCCCCGTACTTGTGCACCTCGATGCCGGTGACCTCGTCCGCCTCCGAGTAGGCGTTGCCACCGATGTGGTCGCGGCGGTCGATGATGGTCACGGAGGCGCCGTGCTCCACCGCCGCGCGCTCGGCGATGGTCAGGCCGAACAGGCCGGACCCGACGATGAGGAGATCAGGAGTCGCCACAGGGAGTCCTTTCGAGGGGGCATGTCGTCGGTCGAGGACCCGCTCACCGTAACCGAGCAGGTCGCGAGGCCGAGCGCGGGGGCCCGGCGAGTCGAAGCGGGAGAGCCCGTGTTCATGACCTGTTCACCTGTTCGACGAATCGGCGGTATCCCAGGCGGCGGGCCCAGCCGGGGGCGAAGCGATAGGCGGCCCGCATCACCAGGTTGCGGGCGCACCGAGGGCCGGTGGTCACACCATCGGCCAGCATGATGCGCTGCAGGCGGGCGTCGCTGGCGAACAGGCGCCACCCACCCCGCCGGGCGAAGAGGTCCTCATCCACCCGGTAGTCGACCAGCACCTCGGAGAGGTTGGCCATCTGCGCCCCGCCCAGCATCATCCGCTCCCACAGCCAGTAGTCCTCCAGCAGCGGGAGGTCGCGGTAGCCACCCACGGCGAGGGCCGTCGAGCGGCGCAGCACCATGGTGGGGTGGTGGAAAGGGCTGTGATGGGGCAGGTACGCGCGGATCTCCTCATGGCTGGTGGGGCGAGTGCGCAGCGGACCGTGCCCGGGCATGACCCGGTCGCTGAACTCGCGCATCGCCCCGCCCAGCAGGTCCAGCTCCTCGGTCTCCATGTGTGGGATCTGGAGGGCGAAACGTTCGGGCCTGCACAGATCGTCGGCATCGGCGCGAGCCACGAGCTCCGCGGTGATCGACTCCAGCCCGTCCTGGAGGGCGGCGGCGACGCCGCGGTGGCTGGTGTGGCGCAGCACCGTGGCGGGTCCGTAGCGTCCCTCCTGGACGTGGGAGACCACGGCCTCGAGCGCGCGCGGGATCGGTCCGTCGACGGTCAGCACCAGCTCGTCCGGGGGCAGCTGCTGCTGCGTGGTGGCCGAGGCGAGCGCTGCCTCGACCCGTTCAGGGACATCGCGCCCCCACAGTGGCATCAGCACCACGAAGCGAGGCGGCGCGGGCACGCGAGCTGTCACCGTCCGGCCCACCGTCCGGCCGCCCGCTCGATCGCACGGATGTCGGCGGCGACGTCCCCGTCGGCCTCCAGCACCAGGGCCGAGGGGCGCGGACCGCGCCGGATCGCGGCCATCAGGCCCCGCAGCCCCACCCCCGCCAGCGCTCCCCCGTGGCGGGCCAGCAGGCGCAGCCAGGCCAGGGTGGTCGCGCCGCCGTGAAGGACCGCCTCCACGGGGCTGAAGGAGCGCGAGCGGGTCAGAGCCCAGATCCGGTTGCGCACGTCGTAGTAGAAGCGGGTGCCGGGATTGGACTGGGCGTTGCCGAACGCGACGGTGCGGTGCTCGACCACCGAGGCTGGCACATGCAGTCCGTGCCCGTGCCGCAGCAGGCGACCGGTGTGCTCGAAGTCGTCGGACCAGATGAAGTAGTCGGCATAGGGCAGGCCCAGCCTGCGCACGTCCTCGGCGTTCAGCAGCGCGGACACGTAGCTCGCGGTGCGGATGGGCCGGCCCCCGGCGCGGGTGGCGTCACGCTTCTCCTGGGCGCTCGCGCCCATTCTGGTGCGCTGACGGTTCATGGGGTGATCGCGGCCGTCGGTCCACACGGCGCGCGAGCTCAGCACGGACAATCTCAGCGGGGAGGCCTCGAGTGCGCCCAGCAGCGCCGACAGGGCGTCGGGCCGCGGGATGGTGTCATCATCCATCACCCAGACCCAGTCGGCCTCGTGACGCTGCAGGGCGCGCGCGATGCCGGCGGCGAAGCCGCCCGCTCCCCCGACGTTGCGGCGCAGGTGGACGACATCCGCCTGCAGCGGGTGCTGATCCGCGACGGTCCCGGAGGCGTCGCTGGAGGCGTTGTCGATGACCACGACGGCATCGGGCCGGCGGTCCTGGGCGGCGAGGGCGTCGAGGCAGTCGGCCAGCAGCTGCTCGCGGTTGTAGGTCACCACGACGGCGACGATCCGGGCCGCCGACGCGTCGGCATGGGCCGTCGGGTCCCCGGGGCGGTGCTCGGCCCCGGATGCGGAATGGTTCACAGCGCCTCCTGCGGTGGTCGTGGCCGCGTCAGCGGCGCGCGGCCAGTCTACGGAGCCGAGCGCCTTTGGCCGACAACGCCTTGCGACGAGGGTGTGAAGGTTCCTCGAAGGTCCTCGATGGACCGCTGTGATCCGGCGCGCGATCGCGCGCGACGGCTACCCTGACGAGCGCGATGCCGGTCCCGGCAGCGCGCCAGGGTCGGCATCCGCCGTCCTGTCACCATCCCCGCCACCCCCTCCGACCTCGGGAGAGGAGACCTCTGTGAGCGATCAGCCGCCTCCCCGCTCCCCGCGCCCCGGCGGGCCCCGGCGCCCGTTCGGGCACCGCGCTCGAGCCGGCGGCAGCGCCCGACCGGTCCCCGGCCCCACGTCCGCGGCTCCGCGGGCCGACGGGCCGACGCCGACCCGCCCTCTGCCCCGTCAGGAGCCCGACCCGCCCGGACGGTCCGCTCAGTCGCCGCCCCAGGATCCGGGCGCGCATCGATCCCCCGGGGGAATCCGTCACCATGGTCCGGGTGCGGCGCCCTCGTCGTCCGGCGGCCCTCCACCGGGGGGCCCCGGCCCGCCGGACGGTCCCATGCCCCCCGCGCGCCCGGTCCGCCGTCGCTCCCGCGTGCCGCGCCCAGTGCGACTGTGCCTGACCCTGCTGGCGTTGGTGCTGGTGATCGTGCTGGGCTGGGGAGCGGGCCTGACCGTGTGGGCGGACAGCCGCATCGACCACGTGGATGCGCTGTCCCAGCAGGAGGACACCCCGGGGACCACGTATCTGATCGCCGGCTCGGACCGTCGCGACGGGACGGCGGTCTCCGAGGACGGCACCGAGGGGGCCCGCACCGACACCATCATGTTGCTGCACCGGGCCCGCAACGGGTCCAGCTATCTGATCTCCCTGCCGCGGGACACGCTCGTGGAGATCCCCGGTCAGGGGCGCTACAAGCTCAACGCCGCCTTCGCCATGGGCGGGGCCGCGCTGCTGGTGGAGACGGTCGAGGAGTTCACGGGACTGACCATCGATCATTACGTGGAGGTCGGTTTCGACGGGGTCGCCGGGGTGGTCGATGCCGTCGACCACGTGAACCTGTGCATCGACCAGGACGTCGACGACGACCGCTCCGGCCTGCAGATGACAGAGGGCTGCCATGACGTGGGCGGGGAGCAGGCGCTGGCCTTCGTCCGCGCCCGCTACTTCGATCCCACGGCGGACATGGGCCGGCAGGAACGGCAGCAGCAGTTCGTCGGTGCCCTCATGGACCGCGCCACCTCCCCCGCGGTGCTGCTGAACCCGGTCTCCCAGGTGCGCATGGCCGGGGCCGGCTCCGACGCCCTGATCACCAGTGAGGGGACCGGGATCATCGATGTGGGCAGGATGGCGCTGACCGCACGCAGCGCCATGAACGGCGGTGGGACGCTGTCGATGCCGATCTCTGATCCCGAATTCCAGACGGTGAACTCCGGGGTGGCGGTGCTGGTCGACGAGGAGGAGATCGCCACCTTCTTCGCCGCGGTCGCCGACGGCAGCGCCGAGACCGGGGAGTGAGCCCTTCACCGCAGGTGCCGCCCCACGGGGACGGCGCCTGCGGTGGGACCGCTCCGATCTGGCTGCTCGGACGAGGCCGTTCAGCGGAACAGCATGTCGATGACGATGTTGACCGAGTTCAGCACCGACTGCCCCTTGGACCGGGAGTAGTCGGTGTACAGGATGTGCACGGGGTGTTCACGCACGCTCAGCTCGTGACGGCCGACCTCCTCGATGATCTCCGAGGCGTGGGCCATCCGGTTCTGCTCGATCGCGATCTTCTCGCAGGCGCTGCGGCCCATCACCCGCAGCCCGTTGTGGGCATCGGTCAGCTTCACGCCGCTGGTGATGTTGGAGTACCACACCGCCCCGCGCAGCACCAGGCGCTTGAGCAGGCCGGGCCTGGTACGGGTGTCCAGGAAGCGGGAGCCGAGCACCAGGTCCACGTCCTCGCGCTCGCGCAGGGCGATCATCGCGGCGGCGTCGTCGACCTGGTGCTGGCCGTCCGAGTCGAAGGTCACAACCTGCCGCATGTGCTCATCGCGCAGCGCGTAGTCGATACCGGTCTTCAGCGCCGCCCCCTGCCCCATGTTGTAGGGGTGGCGGACCACGGCGGCCCCCGCCTCGGCGGCGATGCGAGCGGACCCGTCGTGGCTGCCGTCGTCGACGCACACCACGAGTGGGTAGCGAGTGCGCAGGTCGCGGATCACCTCTCCGACGACCTCCCCCTCGTTGAAAAGGGGCACCACGAACCAGGTGCGGTCGGCGCCCCGAGAGGCGGGGGCCTCGGCCGCGTGGGTGGGCTCGGCGGTGCTCATGCACTCTCCTCCTGGCTGGGCTCTCGCATCCGTCGCCGGGGGCGCCCGCGCCGCGCGCGGGTGCGGGCCGCCGGGGCGTCCTGGGCGACGTTCCCGGACGCCCGAGGAGGATACCCTGTCCGGGTGGACCGCCGCCGGTGGTCGTCATCGTGCACGCGACGCCTGCGGGGCGTCCGCTGAGGAGGGATCATCGTGAAGACTGCTGTGGTCGCGCTGGGAAAGATCGGTCTGCCGCTCGCGGTGCAGTTCGCCGATGCCGGGCATGAGGTGATCGGGGTCGACACCAATCCGCGACAGGTGGAGCTGATCAATCAGGCCACCGAGCCGTTCCCCGGGGAGGCGCATCTGCAGGACAAGCTGTCCGAGCTGGTGCCGGCCGGGAAGCTGCGGGCGACCACGGACTACGCCGAGGCGATCCCGGGCGCGGATGCGATCGTGATCGTGGTGCCGCTGTTCGTCGACGACGCGAGCTGGGAGCCGGACTTCGCGTGGATGGACGCCGCCACCCGCTCCCTGGCCGAGCACATCACCCCGGGCACACTGGTCTCCTACGAGACGACCTTGCCGGTGGGCACGCTGCGCACCCGGTTCGTTCCGATGATCGAGGAGATCTCCGGGCTGCGGGAATCCCGCGACTTCTTCGCGGTGTTCTCCCCCGAGCGGGTGCTCACCGGTCGCGTCTTCGAGGACCTGCGCAAGTACCCCAAGCTGATCGGTGCGATCAGCGAGGCCGGCACGGCGCGTGCCCGCGAGTTCTACGAGTCGGCCCTGTCCTTCGACGAACGACCCGATCTCTCGCGCCCCAACGGCGTGTGGGACCTGGGCTCCCCGGAGGCCAGTGAGCTGGCCAAGCTGGCCGAGACCACCTACCGCGATGTCAACATCGCGCTGGCCAACGAGTTCGCGCTGTTCGCGCAGGACAACGCGATCGACGTGTACAAGGTGATCGAGGCCTCCAACTCCCAGCCCTACTCCCACATCCATCAGCCCGGCATCGCGGTCGGCGGGCACTGCATCCCGGTCTACCCGCGCCTGTACCTGTCGACGGATCCGAACGCGACCACGGTGCGCACCGCGCGCACCCTGAACGCCTCGGTGCCCGCGCACCTGGTCGAGCGGGCCGCGAACCTGCTGGGCGAGCTGAACGGGCTGAAGGCCGTGGTGCTGGGCGCCTCCTACCGCACCGGGGTCAAGGAGACCGCCTTCTCCGGGGTCTTCCCCGTGGTCGAGGCGCTGCGCGCCCATGGCGCCGAGGTCGCCGTCCACGACACCTACTACGACGACGCCGAGATCGCGGAGTTCGGCTGGGACCCCTACCATCTCGGCGAACCCGCGGACCTGGCGATCGTCCAGACCAACCACCCCGAGTACCGTGAGCTGACCGCTGCCGAGGTGCCCGGTATCAAGCTGCTGATCGACGGACGCAACATCACCACCGCCGCCCACTGGAAGGGCACCCCCCGCCTCGTCCTCGGCGACGGATCCACCTCCACCCACCAGCAGGCGCAGGAGGCCTGACCCGATGGGCGAGCACGATCTGATCCTCGGGCTGGGGCCGACGCTGGTCGGCAACCGCACCATCATCGTCCAGCTGCTGCTGGTGCTGGGGATCGTGGGGATCGTCTCCTGGCTGTTCGTCAAGCGCGGGGCCAAGCAGCTGGCGGTGCGCCGTCTGCTGATCATCGCCTTCGCGGTGTTCGCGGTGCTGACCGTGCTGTTCCCGGGGATGCTGTCGCGGGTGGCGAACCTGGTGGGCGTCGGCCGTGGCGCGGACCTGCTGCTGTATGCGACGGTGCTGGTGCTGCTGGGGTTCCTGGCCCTGCAGGAGGCCCGCACCAAGAACGCCGAGAAGCGCACCACCTACCTCGCCCGCCGCCTCTCGCTGGATGAGGCCGAGCAGCCGGCCGAGTACCGTCGGCGCGTGCTCGGGCCGCCCGACGACGCGTGAGCGGCCTGCCGGCGCTGGTCGCCGCAGCGATCACCGTCCTGGCGGCGGCCTACCTGCCCGGGTTCGCCGCCGTGCGGCTGCTGGGCGGCTCGCGGTGGCTGGCCCTCGCTCTGGCGCCCGCGCTCGGGGCGGCTGTCGCGGGCACGGCCGCGATCGCGGCTCCCCTGGTCGGGCTGCGCTGGTCGCTGCTGCCCTTCCTGCTCGGTGCCGCTGTGCTGCTCGCCGTGGCCCTCGGGCTGCGCCGCCTGGACGTGCAGCTGCCCGCCACCGTCCTGGACGGTCCGCTCGGCCCGCGCCCCACGGTCCCCTTCGCAGGAGCCTGGATCGCCGCGGCAGCGGGTGTGGCCATCGCCCCGATCGTCTACCAGGCGGGTCGTGCCGATGCGGTCCTGGAGCGCTGGGACACCCTGTACCACCTCTCGGCGCTGCAGCGGATCCGGGAGACCGGGACCGCCTCCAGCCTGGACCTGGGCTCGGTGTCCAACTCGGCCGGTGACCCCACCCCCTATCCGGCCGGTTTCCATGCGCTGGCCTCGTTGGTGCCGGGTGTCGAGGTGCCGATCCTGCTCAACGGCGCGGTACTGGCCCTGGCGACGGTGCCGTGGGTCCTGGGGATCGCGCTGCTGGCGCGGGCACTCCTCCCCCAGGTGCCCTGGGCACCGTTCGCGGCAGCGGTCGTGGCGACGCTGATCCCGGCCTCCCCGCTGAACCTGTGGATCCACCTCTCCCCCATCCCGAACCTGATCGGCTCCGCGGTCCTGCCCGGGGCGCTGGCCGGCGCGGCTTCCCTCTGGGGCGCGCTGCTACCGCGATGGGTCCCGCGGGCGCCTGATCGGCCGAGCGGGGGCGGACCTGTCCTGCGGCCCGGGCTCGCTGCTCTGGGCGTGGTCGGGATCGCCGGTCTGGGGATGGGCGTGCTGCACCCCAACGTCGCGGTCACGGCCCTGATCCTGCTGACAGTGCTGACGGCCGTCACCTGCGCGCCGCACTGGCGCAGGCGGCCGTGGCTGATCGCGCTGCCGGTGGCCACGATGGCGCCGGTGGCTCTGCTGAGCTATACCCCTCTCGGGGCCGCGGTCACCGGTTTCTCCGGTGGTCTGCAGGTGCCTTGGTGGACAGCGCTGGGCGAGGTCGTGCTGGGCCTGCTGACGGTGTGGCCGATGGCCCTCGGGGTGGTGCTGGCCGTCCTGTGGTGGCCCGGTCTGGTCAGCTCCTTCCGCGGCTCGGCCCGGTGGGTGGGTCCGGCGTGGATCGTGCTGGCCGTCCTCTATCTCGACGCCGCCCTCGACTCCCCGCTGAACCTGTCGGCCCTGTATTACCGCGGACAGGACCGGATCGCGATGCCGCTGGCGATGCTCTCCGCCGTGCTGGTGGTGCCCGGTCTCCAGGCCTGGGCGCGCACCCTGGGGCCGGCGGGACCGACCGGCCGCCGCCACGGGGCGCGGCGGCCGCTGCTGACCGCCCTGGTGGTGCTGGGAGTCATCGCCGCGCTCACCTCGATCCCTCCGCGTCTGGACAACGCCGCCAAGAACCTCGCCGAGGACTATCCGGGCCGGGGCCGATTCCTGCAGGCCGATGAACGGGCCCTGTTCGAGCGGTACGTGCCGCAGATGGATCAGAGCGGCACCGTGCTGGCCAGCCCCTTCTCGGGAGCGGCTCACCTGTACGCGCTGTTCGGCCAGGACGTGCGGCTGCCCGTGGCCGGGATGGCCTACTCGGACCTGGACCGCGATCTGCTCTACGCCGTGGGCGAGGCGGCGACCGATCAGCAGGCCTGCGCCCTCCTCGAGGACAACGGGATCCGGTACGTCTACCAGGAGCACCGTCCCTATCAGTTCCACCGGACCTCGGACTCCGTGAATCGTGGCACCGAGGGCTTGGGTCGGGTGCTGTTCGAGACGGACCATTCCCGGATGATCGAGATCGACTGCGGGACCGGGACGGCCGACGATGCTTGAGGTGCTGCCTCGGGCCGCCGGTACCCCGGAGGCCACCCCGACGCGCTGCTCACGGCAGCCCGACCTCCCGCCCGCGCGCCGCTACTCGCCGCTGCTGGACGTGATCCGCGTCGTGGCCGTCATCGGAGTGGTCGGGGTCCACGTCATCGCCGATCACGTGGACGCGGACGGGCCGGTGGCGATGCTTGTGCTGCGTTCGCTGCTGGCGACCGCGGTGCCGGCCTTCGTGATGATCTCGGGTGCCCTGAACCTGGCACCGACCGCGATGCGTCACGGCTCCGGACCGTTCCTCGCCCGGCGGCTGCGGCGTCTGCTGCCCGCGACCGTGGCATGGACCGCGTTCTACGTGCTGGTGATGAACCTGTGGCTCTCCCCCGGGCCGACCTCGCTGCGCGGGGAGATCGCCGCTCTGCTCACGGCCTCCTCCTACCCGCACCTGTACTTCCTGCCCCTGATCATCGGCCTGACGGTGATCACCCCGATCCTGGCGACCTACGTCTCCGGCTCCTCCCGGCGAGCGTGGATCACCGGTGGCCTCGCCGCGGCGTGGGCGCTGGGGGTGGCTGCGATGCCGTTCCTGACCGAGGGTCTGCTCGACGAGCCCATCGTCCCGCTGCAGCTGGGGGCGCTGACCTATTTCCTGCCGTACATCGGCTACTACGTGCTGGGCTGGGCGACCTGGTCGGCCCCACCGCGCCGACGGGTGGCCTGGTGGTTGCTGCTGGTCGCAGTGCCGCTGCTGATCGCCTCCACCGTGTGGGCCTACGCCTCGCCGGTCACGGAGATCCCGCCCGGCAAGGTCCTGTTGCCCACCTATCTGGCACCGACGGTGATGCCGCTGTCGCTCGCCCTGGTGATCTCGGTGCTGTCCCTGGGGCGCACCTGGCGGGTCGGGGAGCGCACGGAGCACATGCTGCGCAGAGTGGGGGACGCGACTTTCGGGGTGTTCCTGGTTCATTTCGCGGTCCTGATGCTCTTGCGCGAGCTGGGGTTCCCGGAGAGCTCGATGCCGGCGGTGATCGCGCTGATCGTCGTGGTGACGCTCGGGTCGTTGGCCCTCACCGTGGTAGGCCAGAAGATCCCCCTCGTGCGCGAGGTGCTCTGACGCTCGCGGCGCCCCGACGACTCGCAGCACCGTGAGGAGGCTTCAGCGACGCAGTGAGGCCAAGACCTGCTCGGCGGCCCTGCCCGCGCAGGCGGCGAGCGAGGCGTGCTGGAGGGTCCACCGGCGCAGATGCTCCGGGGCCGGGGCCTCTTCCCCGCTGAGGGCGTCGCTCATGGCTCCCGCGACCTGCTCCGCGTCGTAGTCGCAGGCCCAGCCGAGGCCGTTGTCACGGATCCGGTCGCGTGCCGCCCCCTCCCCGGCGTGGATGACGGGGGTGCCCGTGGCGGTGGCCGCGTAGATCTTGGTGGGCAGGGCGAACTCGTAGCCCTGGCCGGGGGTGATCGAGGACAGACCGGCCACGGCACCGCGCAGCTGGGCCGCGACCTGCGAGGGCGGGATCTTGTCGCGGAATTCGATACCTTCGATGCCCTGCTCGCGCACGCGCGCCTCGAGCTCGTCACGCCCGCTGCCCTCGGAGAAGAACAGCAGCCGCGCCCGGGGATGCTCGGCGCGCACCTGGGCGAAGGCATCGATGAACACACCTGCTCCCTGCCATTCGGAGACCGTGCCGGCGTAGACGAAGTACGGTCCTGCCGCGCCGTCGTCCGCGACCGGGCCGTCGACGGTGAAGGTCTCGGTGTCGATGCCGTTGCCGACCATCACGAAGCCCTTTCGCGCCCCGGCCAGCTGCTCGAGCCGGTGCTGGACCCCCGGGGAGATGGTCAGCACCCGGGCGGCGCGCTTCCACACCGTGATCTCGGCCCAGCGCAGCAGGGTGCGCACGGGGGTGGGCACCCCCTCGACGCTATCGGTGGCATCGGACCAGACATCGGCCGCGTAGAAGGTGTAGGGCACCCGGCGCAGCGCCGCCGCGACCATGCCGACCAAGCCGGTGGTGGGCGGCGGTTCGAGCACCAGGGCGTCCATCGGGCGCTGCAGCAGCAGGCGCAGGGCGAGGGGGGCGTCGAAGCTGAGGTAGGAGAGATAGCCGCGGACCTGTCCCTGCGAGTCCCGCTTCACGGGCCAGCGGGAGACCTTCCGGGCTCGCGAGCGGACCTTGCCCGCCCCCGGGGCGGTGGTGGTCAGCACCGTCACGTCCGCCCCCGCGCGTTCGAGGGCGTTCACCAGCGCCTCCTGCCGGAAGGCCGCAGCGACCGGTTCCGGGGTGTAGACGCGGGTGGCGACCACCACGTGCGGCGGACGGGTCGCTCCGGTGGGCCGAGGGGTGCGGGGGCGGGGCATCAGGCGCGCTCGATCAGGGCGGTGACGCTGCGCTGGGAGGCCTTGCCGTCGCCGTAGTGCGGGGGCCGCTCGGCGGTCGGGGTGGGGCGCATCACCGAGTCGGCCAGGGTGGCGGGGTCGGTGACCAGCTGGTTCCAGTCGTTGTCGAGGGTCTCGACCCATTCGGTCTCGGTGCGGACCGTGGAGCACGGTGTGCCCAGCAGATACGCTTCCTTCTGGAGCCCGCCGGAGTCGGTGACCACCGCGCGTGCGCACTGCACGGCATTGATCAGGTCCGGGTAGGCGAGGGGATCGCCGACGTGCACGGCGCCCCCTTCGAGAGGGATGCCGGCGTCCTGGGCCCGGGCGACCAGGCGGGGGTGGGCCAGCAGCGCCAGTGGTATGTCCAGTGCCTGCAGAGAGGCGATGATGGCGCGCAGTCGGTCGGGGTCGTCGGTGTTGTCGGCCCGGTGGATGGTGGCCACCGCGAAGGGCTGGGCGGGGTCGATGCCGCCTGGCAGTCTCAGCGCGGTCCCGCGCACCGAGTCGGCCACCCGCAGGCACACGTCGGTCATCACGTCGCCGGTGACCAGGGTCCGCTCGGCCAGGCCTTCGGCGGCCAGGTGGGTGCGGGCGACCTCGGTGGGGGCCAGCAGCAGATCGGCGGCGTGGTCGGTCAGCACCCGGTTGTGCTCCTCGGGCATGCGCCGGTTGAACGAGCGCAGTCCGGCCTCGAGGTGGGCGACTCGGCGGTGCATCTTGACCGCGGACAGGGTGCCGGCCAGCGTGGAGTTGGTGTCGCCGTAGACCAGGGTCCAGTCCGGTCGGTGCTCCTCGAGCACCTCGTCCATGCCCGCGAGCATCGCGCCGGTCTGGCGGCCGTGGGAGCCGGAGCCCACCGACAGGTTCACGTCCGGGGCCGGGATCCGCAGATCGGCGAAGAACACATCGCTCATCGCGGCGTCGTAGTGCTGCCCGGTGTGGACGATCACGTGCTCGACATCGCCCTGCTGCGCCGCCGCATCGGCGATCGCGGCGAGCTTGACGAACTGCGGGCGCGCGCCCACGACGGACAGGATCTTCATAGGGCGATCTCTTCCTCTCGACCCCGGCGGTCGACCAGACGCACGAACCGGAGCGCAGGTACAGTGAGCGTGCTCCACAATAGCCAACGGTCAGCGCCGTTCGGCACACCACGACACTGTCGAGGACGGCGCGGGCAGCCTCTCGCGCTCCGCTCGAGAACGGACCATGCATGACGTCGAACCCAGGCGTGAGGGATCCACGGATCGCCGTGCTCGTGTACAACGACGCTGCGAACGATTCGCGAGTGCTGAAGGAGTCCGCCTCGCTGCGTGACGAGGGCTATCAGGTGCGCATCATCGCTGTCGAACGGCGTGAACTGGGCCGGGCGGCGCAGACCACGGAGCTGCGCGAGGGACTGTGCCTGCAGCGGGTCCCGGAGTTCACGATCGAGCGGATCCTGCCGGCTCTGGCGCCGCTGTGGAGGCACCTGATCCGTCATGAGGCCGTGGCCGAACCGGCGGCCGGCCCGCCCGCCCCCGGGCCCCTGCGTCCCGGGGCACCGCTTGCGAGCACCCGTGCGCGCGTGCTGCGCGGCCTGCGCAATGTCGGCGAACGCGCCTACCGCACGCTCGCGCTCGGCACCTACTGGGTCAACGCCGCCCGGGCAGGTCACGACTTCGCGCCGGACGTGGTGCACGCCAACGACGCCAACACGCTGGTCCCGGCCCTGGCGATCCGTGCCCTGTCCCCCACCCCGGTGGGCATCATCTACGACTCCCATGAGCTGTGGCGTCACCGCAATGTGCGCCCAGGCCGGCTGCTGGCCCCCCTGGTCGAGCACCTCACCGAGGCGATCGGCATCCGCCAGGTGGACGGCGTCATCACCGTCTCGCCCTCCATCGCCGACTGGCTGCGATCGACCTACCGTCTGCCGACCACACCGACGCTCGTGCGCAACGTCCCCGTGGCGGACGGGGTCCCCGACCGCTCCACCGGGGTGCTCCGCGAGCGCGCGGGTCTGTCCCCGCAGGACCGCGTGATCGCCTACGGCGGACGCATCACCACCGCTCGCGGCATCGAGGAGACCATCGCCGCTCTGCCCCACCTCGACGAGGACGTGCACTTCGTCCTGCTCGGCTATGGGGAGGCGGCCGCCCTGGAGGAGGTCACCGAGCAGGCGCACGCGCACGGGGTCGCGCATCGGGTGCACCTGATCGGTGCCGTGGCCCCGGACGAGGTCTCCCGCGCGCTGGCCGACGGAGACGTCGCCGTCGTCCATGTGCTCCCGATCTGCCTGTCCTACCGGTACGCCCTGCCCAACAAGCTGTTCGAGTCGATCCGGGCCGGCCTGCCGATCGCGGCGGCCGACCTTCCCGATATGAAGGCCGTGGTCGAGGAGCTGGGGGTCGGTGAGGTGTTCCAGGGCAGCAGCTCCCGAGATCTCGCCGAGGCGCTGCGCGCGATCCTCCATCGACCGGGCCGGTACCAGGCCGCCGCACGGGCGGCCGCGCCCCACCTGACCTGGGAGCAGGAGACGGACCAGATGCTGGAGATGTATCGAGGCGTGCTCCGTGCGCAGGGACGAGGGCGCTCATGAAGGTCACGGTCGTCACCACCTGGTTCCCCACCGCGGTGGCCCCGACCCGTGGCTCCTTCGTGGTCCGGGACACGCTGGCGATCGCGCGTCATCAGCAGGTGCGTCTGGTGCATCTGGTGCCTCCGGCGGACGACGACGGCACCCGGCGGTTGGTCCACGAGGGCATCGAGGTGCTGCGGATCCCGATGGATCCACGGCGCCCCGATCAGGTCCTGCAGGCAGCGCGCCACCTCCGCCGTGCGCTGCAGGGCGTGGACGTCGTGCACTCCATGGCTTTCTCGTCGCTGCTGCCGCTGGCTCTGCGACGTCCCCCAGCGCCCTGGATCCACACCGAACACTGGTCGGCGCTGACCACCCCGGCCACCCTCCCCCTGCCCGCGCGGACGGGTCTGCCGGCCCTGTCCCGCCTGCTGACGCTCCCGGACCGGGTCACCGCCGTGTGCGAGTTCCTGGCGCATCCGATCCGGCAGGTGCGGGGATCGGCACCGACCGACATCATCCCGTGCATCGTGGAGCCGGGAGCGGTCACACCCCGGCGCGATCGCAGCGACGGCGCTCTGCGGATGGTCTCCACCGGCGGCCTGATCCCCCGCAAGGACCCGCTGATCGCCGTCGAGGTGCTCGCACAGCTGGTCGAGCGAGGCGTCGACGCGCATCTCGAGTGGCTCGGCGAGGGCCCCCTGCGCCAGGACACCTCGGCGCTCGCCGCGCAGCTGCAGGTCTCCGACCGGCTCTCGCTGCCGGGCAGCGTCGACGGCGCCGGCGTGCGCGAAGCTCTGGGACGAGCCGATCTGTTCTTCGGCCCCACCCGGGCCGACAACTTCTTCGTCTCGGCCGCCGAGGCGATCGTGGCCGGCCGCCCGGTCGTCCTCGGTGCCACCGGGGGGCAGGGCGAGTACGTCCAGCCGCAGGTCGGTGCCCTCGTCGACCGTCAGGACGCCACCGCCTACACCGAGGCGATCCTCGAGGTCGACGCGCGCACCCGGACCCTGCCGGCCCAGGACATCGCCGACACGATCGGCAGCGCCTTCTCCGAGGCGACGGTCGGCGCAGCCTATGCCCGCGCGCAGCAGCTGACCCGCACCACCGGTGCCCCCTTCCCGGTCCGGCCCGCCGCGGCCGGCTCCGAGGACGTCACGGTCGCCGGCGACATCGAGGGCGCCGACGACGTCCAGGGCGCTGCCGGGGACGTCGAGGGCGCCGCCGGGGACACCCCTCCCTCCCTGCTGGTGCTCTCCTTCTCCGATATCTCCCGCGATGCCCGGGTCCTGAAGCAGGTCACGATGTTCAGCACCGACTACCGTGTCATGACCTGCGGTTACGGGCCCACCCCGGAGGGGTCGACCTGGCATCTGCAGATCCCCGAGGAGCTGAAGCAGTGGCGCCTGGACAAGCGGCTCGCGCTGACCGGTCGCTACCGTCGAACCTATTGGGAGCAGGAGGTGGTCGCCTGGGTCGTGGCGCAGGGGCTCCCCCGCACCGACGTGGTGCTGGCCAACGACGTGGACACCGTGCCGCTCGCACTCTCGATCCAGCCACGAGGAGGTGTCCACGCTGACCTGCACGAATACGCTCCCAGGCAGAAGGAGGACCGACTCGCCTGGCGGCTGTTCGTCGCACCCTATCTGCGGTGGATCTGCCGCACCTACGTCGCCCGCGCCGATTCCGTGACCACGGTCGGGCACGGGCTGGCCAGCGAGTACGAACGCGAATTCGGGGTCCACGCGGAGGTGGTGACCAATGCGGCCCCGTTCCAGGAGCTCTCGCCGACGCCCGTGCCGGCTCCGCTGCGGCTGGTCCACTCCGGGGGCGCCATGCCCTCACGCAGATTGGACCTGATGATCGAGGCGATGCGCGATGACAGCATCGACGCGACCCTGGATCTCTACCTGGTGCCCAGCGACCCGGGCTACGTCGAGCAGCTGCGCGACATGGCGGGCGAGCTTCCCGCCGGCCGCGTGACGGTCCACGATGCCGTGCCCTATCCGGATCTGCACCAGGTGCTCAACCGCTATGACGTCGGGATCTTCGTGTGCCCGCCCACGACCTTCAACCTCGCCAATGCCCTGCCCAACAAGGTCTTCGACTTCGTGCAGGCGCGCCTGGCCCTGGTGGTCTCCCCCACCCCGGAGATGCGATCCCTGGTCGAGGACCATCAGCTGGGAGCGGTCACGCGCGGCTTCTCGGCCCAGGACCTGGCCGTGACCCTGCGCGAGCTGACGCCCGCCTCGGTCGAGGCGGCCAAGGCGTCCTCGCACCGCCATGCCCACGGGCTGGCGGCGGATCAGCAGAGCGGTGCGTGGCAGAGCGCGGTCGCTCGGCTCAGCGCGCGGGCCCGCCTGCGCTGAGGTCGGCCGCGACCTGCAGGGCTCGCGCCCGCCAGGTGTGCTGCTCACGCACCTGCTCGACCTGGACGGTGAGCGCTTCCAGCGCGCCGCGGTCATCGCGCAGCTCCCGCAGCTGCCGGGCGATGGCCTCGGCGCTGTAGTCGACCTGCCGGCCGGCTCCCGCCGACTCGACCAGCTCACCGGCGTGCGTGCCCGCCGTGGCCAGCACGGGCTTGCCGTGGCCGATGTATTCGAACAGCTTCACCGGGGCCGCGAAGTCGCGGTACGTAGCAGGTTCCACCGTGAGCAGACAGGCGTGGGCGCGAGCGAACAGCGGCAGCAGCTCCGGGCCCCGAGCGTGGACGATCTCGATCCGTCCCGTCTCCCCCAGGGGATACTCGCGGCCGACGGCCTCCCACGCCTCGGCCGGCGTGCAGAAGATCAGTCGCACCCCCTCGGTCGAGGTGACGGCCGTGAACAACTCATGCATCCGGTAGTACTCGGAGACGTTCCCGACGTACAGCACGGTGAGCTCGCCGCCGAGCTCGCGCCGGCTGTCATGGATCTCTCCACCGGGCGGTAGCTCCGCGACCTGGGCATCGCGGATCCAGGGCACGAAGGAGGCCATCTTGCGTGAGGGGAGATAGAGCCGATCGAGCGCCCGATAGGCCAGCAGCTCCGCGTGGTACAGCGTCTTGGTGCCGGTGGCGATCAGCCGGCCGACGTCCTGCACGTAGGCGGGGAAGCGCCAGTAGACGTCGCGGTAGAAGAGGCCGGTGGGGACCTCGTGCCGACGCAGCAACCGCAGCAGCGAGTGGTCGACGACGGGGTGCGTGGGCAGGTGGTGCGGCTGCGTGAGCAGTGTCGGCATGGTCGAGTTCTCGCCGTAGGCGAAGTCGAGCCGCAGTCCGCGGCGCAGGTCCCAGCGCAGCCCGCGCAGGGACTGGGCACGTTCGGCGCCGTGCCCGGCGACCTCGTAGACGTCATAGCCGATGGCCTCGAAGGCGTCGCGCATCTTCGCCGGACGGACGCCGGAGCCGGTGTCCCGGCCCCGCACGGGGTACGGGGCGTGGAAGAGCATCGTGGGCATCAGAGGTCCTCCTGCCGATCGGGGGACGGTGGGCCCTCCGGCTGATCGGGGGGCACGTCCTTCCCGAGCTGGTCCGTCTCGCTCCGGGGGACCTGCTCGGCCCCGGTCAGCCCGGCGAGCGCCGCCTGCTCGGCGAACGCCGGGACCGCCTCGATCACCTCGTCGAAGGTGCCCGCGGCGGCGATGGTCCCTTCCGACATGTAGAAGACCACGTCGCAGTGCTGGATGGTGGCCAGCCGATGGGCGATGGTGATCGTGGTGACGTCTTCACCCAGGTCACGGATCGCGCCGGTGACGGCGGACTCGGTCTTGGTGTCCAGAGCGCTGGTGGCCTCGTCCAGGACCAGCACGCTCGGCTCCGCGTACATGCCCCGGGCGATGCCGAGCCGCTGCCTCTGGCCGCCGGAGAGGGTCATGCCGCGTTCACCGATCCGGCCGCGCGTACCCTCGGGCCGGTCCTCGATCACATCCAGCATCTGGGCGCGGTCCAGCGCGGCGCGCACCCGTGCTTCATCGACCTCCTCGGGATCCCAGGTGAGGGCGATGTTCTCGCCCACGGAGACATCGAACAGCGCCACCTCCTGGGGCACGTAGCCGACCGAGGAGCGCCACTGCCGCAGCACCGTGGTCATGTCGGTTCCGCCGATGAGGATCCGCCCGCTGCTGGGGGTCAGCAGCCCCAGCAGCAGATCCACGAGCGTGGACTTGCCCGCGCCGGAGCTGCCGACGAAGGCGACGGAGGAGCCGGCCGGGATCTGCAGGGACACGTCGCGCACCGCGGGCTCGTCCCGGCCCGGATAGGTGAAGGTGACGCCTTCGAGGACGATGTCGTGAAGACCGTGCTCGAGGGTGTCGGAGTCGGGGAGCTCCTTGCGCTCGACCGCTTCTCGGGCGAACTCGATGTCGTCGATGATGTAGTCGGCGAAGGCCGCATTGGTCAGGATGCGGTTTTGCGTGGACTGGAAGCGGGTGAGGGAGGGCACCAGGCGGAAGCCGGCCACGGCGAACAACGCGACCGATGTCATCGCGGCCGTCGGCCCCGCGTCGGGGAGGCCGCCGAGGTACCCGACCCCGCCGACGACGACGAACCCGCCGACCATGCCGGCGTCGAGCACGAAGCGGGGCATCTGGTTGTAGTACTGGGCGAAGGCGCGGGTGGTGGCCGCTTTCGAGCGCCGATCGGCCACGATGTCGGCGACGTCGTTCTCGTTGCCCTTGAGGGTGAGCTCCTTGAGGGCCGCCAGCACCTCCCCCAGGAGCCGTACCACGCGGATCGAGTTGTCCCGGTTCACGGCGCCGTTCCTCACGGCTTTCGGCGTGACCACCCGCGAGAGCAGGAGGGCGATCAGCCCCAGGTAGACGAAGGTGGCCAGGGCGATCTTCCAGTCCATGATGAGCAGGCCGATACTGATCACGCTGATGGTGGCGAACTCGGCGACCACGGTCATCGAGGGCATCAGCACGTTGGCCACCACCGCTGCGACCCCGGAGTCGACCATGCGGATGATCTCCTGGGTCGACTTGGAGGTGCGGTCGACCCAGGAGGCCGACATGTAGGAGCGGAACAGGGTCTGTCCGATCGCCACCTCGTGCTGCGCGAACTTCTGGGTGGCGATGCGGATGGTCAGCAGGTTCAACAGGCTCTTGACGATGATCAGCGCCACGAAGGTGCCGACCAGGAGCATCATCTCCTCGAAGGTCTTCAGCTCCCATCCGACGAGCGGGACGGTGACCACCTGACCGGGGTTCATCAATCCGGGGATGACGACGGCGATCGCCCCGAGCGCGACGACGTCGAGCAGCGCGAGGACGCTCATCACCGCACCGAACATCCACAGGAAGCGCCGGGAGCGCGCCGGGATGACCGACAACGTGCGCAGGACAATCCTGATCGTCTGCTTCACTCTGCGTTCTCCTGTTCCATCTGCGCCGTCTCGGGGCGCAGAGCTCGGTCGATCCCCGTGGAGAGCCCGATCAGCATGGGAGCTCCAGCTCGTACAGAGCGTAAGGCCCCTGGCTGCTCACCAGCGTCAGAGCCGAGTCGGGGATGTCGTGGACTCCCTTCCACGGCGCAGATGCCTCCGGATCCAGGGACGGTCCCGAGAACTCTGAGCTGTCACGGTACAGATGGGTGGGACCGATCCGTTCCAGCGCCCCGCAGATCTCGCGCCGGTCATCGGGTCGTGTGATGTAGTTCGCGATCAGCTGGTGATCCCGCGTCTGCGGTGTCGCCATGGTCGGGTAGACGGTCTCCACCCCGCCGAGCGACCAGTACAGGGTGGCGCCGTCGCGAGGATCGGCCAGGACGACGGCGTCCTCGGGCAGGTCGGCAGCCGTCCGCTCGATGAACTCCCGCTCCTCGGGCGGCGCATAGGGCGAGAGCTGGGCGCCGTAGTTGGTGTAGGCCAGCGATCCCATCAGCGGCAGCCGAGCCGGGGCCACCAGCGCGAGGAGGACGGTGAGCATCAGGACGGCGAGCGCCACGAGGCCCGGCCACGGGGCGGTGCGGTCCCCCCGGCGGCCGGCGGCCAGGGCGACCACCGCGCGGGAGACCAGGATCAGAAGCAGGCACATCATCAGCGGGGCGATCCGTTCCCGCGCCCCGTACCAGGGGTTGACCAGGGCCACGGCCAGCGGGTTGTCGAGCTGGGTGGACAGGCCCAGCAGCACGGTGAGAACGGCTCCGAGGGCGGCGGCGATGCCGATCTCCTCTCCGCGTCGCATCGTCACGGCGGCGCCGATGGCAGCGAGGATCCAGAGTGCCGCGACCGGCCAGATCGGGGACTCGATCACCGGGATCCGTGGGGAGTCCACCAGGATCTGCCGGAGCACCGCGGCCAAGGGGTCACGGCTGGGCCGGGTCAGGTGCATGCCCGACAGGAGTGTTCCGGACAGGACCACGAACGCTCCGGCCCCTGCCAGGGCCGCCACCGCCTGCAGCATCCCGCGGCGCGGGAGGTCATCACGGACGACCCGGCCGATCCCGCGGACCAGCAGCAGCACTCCGCCCGGCACGGCCAGGGAGAACAGGATCGACGGGTGGGCGAGCGCCGTCCCGGCGATGATCGCCAGGTGCCCGGCCGCAGCCGGGAGGCGGAGAGGTCCCCGGGGATCGTCGACCAGGCGGATCACCGAGGCGAGAGCCACGGGCAGGCACAGCACCCCCAGCACGATCGGCCACAGACCCATCACCAGTGCCATCGCCGGGGTGCTGAGGAACAGGGTGGAGGCCGCGGCGCCGGCGGCTGCCGCGGCCGCGGCTGCCCGACGGGGGCCGAGTACCGACGCGATCATCGCAGCGATCGCCGTCGGGAGCGCGGCCAGTGTCGCGAGCATCATGGCGTTGGCCGAGGCGACCGTCCCGAATGGCAGCAGTGCGGCAAGGACTGCCCAGGTCACCGGGTAGAAGGTGGGTTCACCGTAGATGTCGATCAGCGCGGTGGTCAGGAAGGCGTCGCCGCTGTCGCGGATGAAAGCGATCGAGGAGTGGTGGAAGAACGCGTCGTAACTGCCGTTGAGGGTATCGATACCGCCCATGCGCGATGCGGCGGAGGCCACGAGCAGTACTCCGAAGGCCATGGCGATCGCGGTGACGACCCCTCGCGCCCGGACCGGCATGAGGCCCCGCCCCTCCTCGCCCCCGGGCTCATCGGCCCCGGACGCTCCGGTCCGCGACGGCGCGCGGCCGGGTTCCCCTCGGCGCCCGGAGCCGAGCCGCCAGCGGCGGAGCGCTCGGAGCGCGCCCACCAGCACGAGCACCCCGGCTGCCACGGTCACGGCGTGCCAGGGGATGCCGAGGAGACGGTAGAGGCCGGTCAGCGCCACGATCGCGAGCACCGTGACCGGAGGTGCCCATCCCCACTGGATCGGCACCCGGGCTCCGGCCGCGCGCAGCAGCAGCCAGCCGGGCAGCGTCAGCACGCCCCAGGCGACCAGGAGGGGGATGATCCAGTTCACCGTACCGACCCTGAACTCGCGGACGTCCCCGGCGCCACGGTCACCGGCCCGGCGCGTCGGGGCGCAGCGCGTGCTCGTATCCCTCGATCACCCGATCCGGGTGGCGATGCTCCACCGCCCAGCGACGGGCGGCGAGGGTCTCGGCCTCGTACCGGCCGGGATCCTGCAGCTCGAGGACACGGCGCACGGCCTCCTCGACATCGGAGACCACCCAGTCGGCGCTGTAGACCGAGGCGGCGCCCCCGTAGCCCAGCGCGTCGGGCCAGTCGCGGATGACCGCCGGGCAGCCCGTGGCCAGGCCCTCCATCACGGATTCGTGAGTTCCCTCGCCGTTGGATGCGGACACCACCACACCGGCGCTGGACAGGATCTCCGGCACGTCTCGGCGCACCCCGAGCATCTCCACCGCCTGCGGGTCGAAGGAAGCGAGCCTGGCGCGCACACGTCTTTGATAGGCGTTCTCGTCCGATGCTGCAGGGAGACCGGGGCCGACCAGCTGTAGGCGGAAGCGCTCGTCGTGGCGCCGCAGACGCTCCAGCATCTCGAGACTGAACAGCACGTCCTTGATCTCGCGGTTCCATCCGATCTGCACCAGGGTCCGGAGGTTGCGCGGCTCCTCCGAGAGCTCGCCGAGACCGCGGCCGAGCAGGTTGGAGACATACCGGGTCTCGACCTCTCGTGCGGCCGGCGCCACGGCGTCCACGAGATGGCGCACGGGCGGGGACACGTGCAGGAGTCGGTCGATGACGGAGTGGTCGTGCAGCAGCGGGAAGGGTGTGAAGACCTCGAAGCGATGGTACCGGCCGACCAGCAGGCGCGGACGCCGGTCGAGCAGGGACACCCAGGTCAGAACATGGTGGCCCCACTCGACGAGGACGACGTCGGCCCAGTCGTAGGCGTCTGCGACCCGAGCGGGGGTCGGGATCCGGGCCCCCGCGGTGACGAGGTCGTGGCGCGCCCGGATGACCTGCTCCCGGTCGGGATGTTCGTCACCGGACAGGTCCTCGACCTCGATCTCGCGGATCTCATACCGGCCCGTGGCGCGCAGGGCGTCCAGGACCGGGCGGATGAAGGTCCAGTTCTCCTGGGCGATCACCGCGAGCCTGACCGGGCTCCCCTCCGGCCGGTTCCGAGCCACTGGCCGGGGAGGCCGGCTGCTCGGGGGGATCTCCGTGCTCAGCAGCACCGCTCCCGTCCGTGAGCGTCGCAGAGGTCTCAGGAAATGTTCCGGATCAGCGACCAGCGGGGACCCTCCGGCACTGTGCAGGGCCGGGTGGTAGCTGAGGCGCAGGGCCTTGTCGAACCAGCTGAGCGCGGCGTCTACCCGTCCGGCGTCCAGAGCTCGATCGGCCCGGGACAGGAGCTCGTCGCGATCCCGCAGCCAGTCGTAGTCCCTGCCCCGGTGGGACAGCTCCTCCTGGGCCGAGAAGTAGATGCCCATCCCCCCGACTGTTCCAGGCAGGTGCCGGGTGACCCGCGAGATCCTGCGAAGACCCGTCTGGAGCAGCCGACGGAGGTCAGGCACCGGCGTCGGCTCCATCCAAGCGGACCACGCTCGCATCGCGCGCGGACTCCAGCACCGCTTCGACGGTGCGCACGGTGTGCAAGCCCTCGCGCATGGTCACGATGTTGGTGCCATCGGAGGTGATGGCATCGCGGAAGGCGGTGTGCTCGGTGTACAGGGGCTCGGTGCGCTGCAGGGAGTAGGTGATCGAGTCGCCCTCGCTGACACCGCGGAAGGAGGCCATCGACTCCCACAGGTTGGTGGCCTTCTCACCGTTGGCGTGGAAGGTCAGGTCCGCATTCAGGGTGTCGGCGACCAGAGCGCCGTCCTGCCCCGTCACCACGGTCATCCGCTCCTTGAAGGGCGACAGCCAGTTCACCATGTGGTTGGTGATGGTGCCGTCGGCCAGGCACCCGGCGACGGAGACCATGTCCTCGTCCTCCCGGCCGGATCGGCGCGTGGACGTCGCCGCGACCTGCGCGTACGGGGACTGGGACACCCAGGCCGTCAGGTCCAGGTCATGGGTGGCGAGGTCTTTGACCACACCGACGTCGGCGATCCGTGCGGGGAAGCCGCCTTGGCGGCGCGTGGCGATCTGGTAGATCTCCCCCAGCTGGCCGTCGGCGATCCGTCGGCGCATCTCCTGCAGCGCCGGATTGTACCGCTCGATGTAGCCCACGGCGCCGACCAGCCCGGCATGCTCGAACGCCGCGGTGATCTCCTCGGCTTCGCCGATGTCGAAGGCCAGGGGCTTCTCGACCAGGGTGTGGACCCCGGCCTCGGCCAGGCGCAGCGCCACGTCCCGGTGGAACTGGGTGGGCACCGCCACCACCGCGTAGTCGATGCCGGCGGCGATCAGAGCCTCCACGTCCGGCAGGATCTCCAGACCCGCCGCCGCACCGTGAGGGTCGCCATGAGCATCTGCCACAGCCACCAGGTCCACGCCCTCGAGGGCTTTGAGGTTGCGGGCGTGATGGCGGCCCATCATGCCCAGACCGATCAGTCCGGCCCGCAGATTCCTGCCCATGCTCATGCCCCTGCCTTCGCCACCGTGTTCACGGCCTGGACGATTCGGTCCCGGTCCTCCTCGCTGACCCCGGGATGGACCGGCAGCGACAGCACCTCGGCCACCAGCCGGTCCGTCACCGGCAGGTCCAGCTCCGTCGCGAACGTCGGCAGACGATGCACCGGCGTCGGGTAGTACACCCCGCACCCCACCTGGTGCTCCTCGCGCAGCGCGCTCGCGAATTCATCCCGCTCCGCCGCGCTGGCACCCTCGATCCGCACCGTGTACTGGTGATACACGTGGGTGGCCCGCTCTCGCACCACAGGAGTCACCACGCCGTCGAGATGGGCGTCGAAGAAGCTCGCGAGCTCCTGGCGGCGCGCGGTCCACTCGGGCAGCCTGCCCAGCTGGACCCGGCCGATCGCGGCATGGATATCGGTCATCCGGTTGTTGAATCCGGCGACCTCGTTGGCGTACTGCGTCTCCATACCCTGGTTGCGCAGCAGCCGCACCTGGCGTGCGTGCTCGCCGCTGCCGCAGGAGACCATGCCGCCCTCGCCCGAGGTCATGTTCTTGGTCGGGTACAGGGAGAACATCCCGGCCTGCCCGAAGGTGCCCACCTGCTGGCCGTCCCAGGTCGCGCCATGAGCCTGGGCGGCGTCCTCGAACACCCACAGGTCGTGCTCACGTGCGATCGCCATGATCTGGTCCATCGGCGCCGGGTGCCCGTACAGGTGCACCGGTTGGATCCCCACCGTGCGTTCGGTGATCGCGGCCCGCACCGCGGCCGGATCCACCGCGAACGTCTCGGGGTCGACGTCGACGAACACTGGCACGCCCCCGCAGACCGCCACGGAGTTCGCCGTCGCCGCGAAGGTGAACGACGGCACGATCACCTCGTCGCCTGCGGACAGCCCCAGCGCCAGCATCCCCAGATGCTGCCCCGAGGTCCCCGAGTTGACGGCCACGCATTCCCGGCCGCCCGCCAGTGCCGCCCCGAACTCCTGCTCGAACGCCGCCACCTCCGGGCCCTGCGCCACCATCCCGGAGGCCAGCACCCGGTCGACCGCGTCCCGCTCGTCCTGTCCGATGATCGGCTTGGCAGGGGGGATCATCGTCCGCTGTGTGTTCATTCGGTGGCTCCGTCCTTGTCGTCGGGGTCCTCGAGCTCGGCCGGGCGCGGGGCGTCGGTCACGGGTGAGGTGGCGAGCTGCAGCCCGCCGGAGGTCTCGTCGGGGATGTACCACTCCCCGGTCGTGGGGCACACCCAGGCGTCGGTGCCGTCCGAGGCCGGCAGGAGCTTCTCGCCGGAGCGTCCCACCCAGGCCAGGCGCTTGGCGGGCACACCCGCCACCAGAGCGTGCGGGGGGACGTCCTTCACGACGGTGGCGCCGGCGGCGACCATGGCCCAGGCGCCGATGGTCACCGGGGCCACGCACACGGCACGGGCACCGATCGAGGAGCCCTGCTCGCAGGTCACGCCCACCGGATCCCAGTCGCTGGCGGATTTCGGCGTCAGGTCGGGGTTCACGGCACGCGGGAAGTGGTCGTTGGTGAACACGGCCGCGGGGCCGACGAAGACCCCGTCTGCCAATCGGGCGGGCTCGTAGACCAGCGCGTAGTTCTGGATCTTGCAGCCGTGACCCATCCGGACGTCGGTGCCGATGTAGGCGCCGCGGCCGATCACGCAGCTCTCGCCGAGCGTCGCGCCCTCACGGACCTGGGCGAGGTGCCAGATGGAGCTGCCGTCACCGATGCTCGCCGCGTCCGAGACGTCAGCTCCGGGAGCGACCCGGTAGGCGGGTTTGGAAGTCATGGCGACGACGATACCGCTACCGTCCGAACCGGTTCAGGATGAGGACCGGCGCGCCTGCATGGTGTTGTGCATCTCGTGACCGCTCGGGGCGCTCCCTCCCGGAGCTTTCAGCAGCCAGCGAGGCCCGATGCGATGAACCGTGGCCTGCACCGCCACCGCCGCACCGATAGCCATCGCGGTGACGACCGGGACCATCAGCAGGTCACGCGTCATCCCACCGAAACTCTCCTCCGCGCCGCTATCCCTCCACGCCAGGACAGCGAGATTGATGAAGACCGGATGTACCAGGTAGATCACCAGTGTCCGACTGCCCAGATAGGTGCCCGCACGAGCCAGCGCGACCGACCTCGCTGCCAGAGGGAGCAGCGCGGCACAGGAGACCAGGCCGCTCATCGAGGCGCCCAGCTCCAGGAAACGCGTGGGGCTGGCCGGGAGCTCCCCTCGCTCCACGATGAAGGCGAGGAGACAGAAGGCGAGGAGAAGGATGCTTCCGAGCACGGGCCGCGGTCTCGAACCGATCCGCAGGATCCATTCCCGCGCAGCGAAGCCGAGAGCGAACCACAGCGCGTTGTCTGTGAGCTGGAAAACGCCATAGACCAAGTCGCTCGGTGCCTCGGAAGCACGCATGGCCCGCTGGATGAAGGGCGCGGCACCGTAGGCGATCAGCGTGAGCGCCACCAACAGCTTGGGCCGTGAGCTGCCCAGGCGCGTGATGAGGAAGAAGATCGGGAGCACCGCGATGAACCAGTAGGGCGAACCGATCATCAACAATCCGGTGATCTCCCCGACGAAGAACTCTCCCGGTGCGTCCGGGGCATAGCGGGGCCACGCGGTAGCGGCCCAGATCATGCTCCACAACACATAGGGCCACAGAAGGTCGTAGATCCGCGGGCGTACCACCACTTTCCATGGTCGTCGTATCGCACCGGCGGCCAGCACTCCCGAGACCATGAAGAACAGCGGCATCCGCAGAGGCACGAGAGCGAGGTTGCCGTGGAGCCACAGCTTGCCTATGAATGTCTCCCGCCCCCCGAGCAGGACGTGCCCGGCTCCCCCGACTGCAACGTGATAGATCACGACCAGGACGATCGACATCGCACGGGCGATATCCAGCCATGCGACCCGCTCCTTGGGTCCCGACGATACCCCAGAGGTCATCGCTGCGACTGCAGTGCCTCGCCCTTGCGGATCGCGCTCTCCCGCAGCTCGCCCTGGAAGGCGACCATCTGTTCGCGGACCTGCGCCGCGAAGGGGTCGTCGCTCGCTCCGAGGATGCGGGCCGCCAGCAGGCCGGCGTTGCGGGCTCCGCCGACGGAGACGGTGGCCACGGGCACACCGGCGGGCATCTGCACGATCGACAGCAGCGAGTCCATCCCGTCGAGGTGCTGGAGCGGGACGGGCACGCCGATCACGGGCAAGGGGGTGAGGGAGGCGAGCATGCCGGGGAGGTGGGCCGCGCCTCCGGCTCCGGCGATGATCACGCGCAGGCCGCGGTCGGCGGCGGAGCGGCCCCAGGCGACCATGTCCTCCGGCATGCGGTGGGCGGAGACCACATCGACCGAGACGGCGATGTCGAACTCGGCGAGCGCCTCCTCCGCGGCCCTCATCACCGGGTAGTCGGAGTCGGATCCCATCACGATGCCCACCAGGGGGCGGGTGGTGCTGGCGGTCACAGGCTCTCCTCGGTGCTCGTGGCGGCTGTCGTGGTCGTCTCGTCGGTCCCGGCACCGGGGCCGTGGATGATCAGCTGCTCGGCGCGGTGCGCTCGCTGCAGCAACTCGTCGGTGTCCTGGCCGATCAGCGTGACATGGCCGATCTTGCGGCCGGGGCGCACGGCCTTGCCGTACAGATGGACCTTCAGCTCGGGGTCGGCTGCGAGCGCAGCCTCCATGCCGGGCACCAGGTCCTCGGCGGTGCTGCCCAGGAGGTTGACCATGACCGCAGCCGGCGCCACCGGATCGACGGCTCCCAGGGGGAGGTCGGCCACGGCCCGCACGTGCTGCTCGAACTGGCCGGTGACGGCACCGTCCATGGACCAGTGCCCGGTGTTGTGGGGCCGCATCGCGAGTTCATTGACCAGCACCCGGCCGTCGGCCGTCTCGAACAGCTCGACGGCGAGCATACCCACCACATCGAGGTCGTCGGCGATGTCGCGGGCCAGCTGCTGGATGCGCTGCTGGGAGGCCTGGTCGAGCCCGGGGGCGGGGGCCACTACCTCGTAGCAGACCCCCTCGCGCTGGACCGACTGCACCACCGGGTACGCGGCGGTCTGTCCCCCGGGCCGGCGGGCGACCTGCGCGGAGAGCTCCCGGGTGAAGGGCACCAGTTCCTCGGCCAGCAGTTCGCGGTGGCCGGCGAGCCAGTCGTCGGCCTCGCCGGCGCTCTTGACGATCCGCACTCCGTGGGCGTCGTAACCGCCGCGCGGGGTCTTGACCACCAGGGAGCTCCCGGCGTCGGCGAGCGCGTTCGCGAGGTCCTCACGGGAGGTGATGTGCCACCAGCGGGGGCAGGGGTGGCCGAGCTCGGTCAGGCGCCGGCGCATCACCAGCTTGTCCTGGGCGTGGATCAGGGCCGACGGACCGGGCCGAGGCGTGCCCAATCCTTCTGCCACGAGCGCCTGGAGGATCTCGGCGGGCACATGCTCGTGATCGAAGGTCAGCGCGTCCACCTCCCGGGCCAGCTGCCGCACCGCCGCCTCGTCGTCGTGGCGGCCGATCTGCACCTGGCCCGCGACCGCGGCGGCGCTCTCGGTCGGGGAGGTGGCCAGAACGGTCGTCTCCAGACCCAGCTCGATGGCGGGGCCCAGCATCATCCGGGCCAGCTGGCCTCCGCCGATGATGCCGAGGTGCCGCCCCGGGACGGGACCGGGGACGGCGGGGGCGGGTGCGGGATGCAAGGGCTCGGACACGGCCGACAGTCTAGAACGGCTCCGTCTCGCGGGCACCGGATACCCGCATTCAGGTCCGGGAGCGGGGCCGGCGGCGCATGACCGGGCCGTGGCGCACAGGCGGCTCGTCGTGCGCACCCGCCTCGTCCTCGCCCGGGTCCTCCTCACCGGGAGCGGAGATCAGGAACACGCCGAAGGTGGGGGGGATCTCGGTGAGCAGTTCGAGGCGTCCACCGTCGTCCTCGACCAGCGTGCGGGCCAGGGCCAGGCCCACCCCGGTGCCGGAGGAGCTGCCGGAGACCGAGCGCTCGAAGATGCTGGCTCCGAGCTCCGGGTCGATGCCTCCCCCCTCGTCGGTGACCTCGACCACCGTGGAGTGGTCGTTGCGGCGCACCTTCACGCTGGTGTTGCCTTCTCCATGGACCAGGGCGTTCTCGATCAAGGTGGCGATGACCTGGGTGAGAGGCCCCGGGGATCCCCAGACGGCGGCGCTGCGTGGAACCTGGATCCGCAGCTCACGGCCCGCTCGGCGGTAGGCGGGCGACCACTCCTCGCTCTGCTGGGTGAGCAGGTTGCGCAGCTCGACCACCCCGGGGGTGCGGCGCTGAGAGGCACGCGGGGCATTGATCAGGTCGTGGACGACCTCGGTGAGCCGGTCGATCTGCTCGAGCGAGATGCGGGCCTCATCGCGCACCCACTCCTCGGAGCTGGTGGCCAAGATCTCGTCCAGGCGCATCGACAGTGCGGTCAGCGGGGTGCGCAGCTGATGGGAGGCGTCGGAGGCCAGCCGGCTCTCCGCCTCGAGCCGTTCGGTGAGCATGGCCCCGGAGCGGATCAGCTCATCGGCGACATCATCGATCTCATGGATGCCCGAGGGGGTCCAGGGGCCTCGGGCGCGCCCCCCGCCCATCTCCTCGGCGCGCCGGTTCAGCCGCGCCAGCGGCATCGAGATCCGCTGCGCCTGCCACAGCGCGACGGACACACCGATCGACAGGGCCGACAGCCCGGCCACGGAGATCAGCACCCACGCGCTGGCCGTATGGGCCCGCACATCGGATTGCGGGATGAACACGGTGATCACCTCGCTGCCCGAGCCCTGGGTGCGGGCCTCCGTGGCGCCGGGGCCCGGGTCGTCCCCGGCGCTGATGGTCTCGCCCTCGGCCGTGGTGACGGTGATCGAGATGTTCAGGTCGGTCTGCTGGTCGATCCGCTGCTGCAGCATGGCCGCATCGATCGGGCGCCCCTCGGCGTTGCGTTCCTCCACATCCCGCCGCACCTCGTCGAGGATCTGGGTTGCGTCGCTCTGGAGGGACTGATTGGTCAGCTGCAACCAGGACCACCCCAGCGGGATCCCGAGCATGGCGACCGACAGCAGCACCGTGATCAGGGTGGCCTGCAGCACGCGCTGCCGCACGCGTCAGCTCCCCGTGCCGGTCTCGAACCGGAAGCCCACACCTCTCACGGTGGTGATCCGGCGCGGATTGGTGGCATCGTCGCCGAGCTTTCGGCGCAACCAGGACACGTGCATGTCCAGCGTCTTGGTCGACCCCCACCACTCGGCGCCCCACACCTCGCGCATCAGATCGTCGCGGGTGACGACGCTGCCGGATTCGCGCACCAGCACGGTCAGCAGGTCGTACTCCTTGGCGGACAGGCTCAGCTCCTCCCCGTCGACGTAGGCGCGCCGCGCGGAGACGTCGAGACTGACGCCGTTGACGTCGAAGGCGTCCCCCGCCTCCTCCACGGCCTGGGCGCGCCGCATCAGGGCGCGGATCCGGGCCTGCAGCTCACCGAGCCGGAAGGGCTTGGTGACGTAGTCGTCGGCGCCGGCGTCGAGCCCGACCACCGCGTCGACCTCGTCGGCGCGGGCCGTGAGGATCAGGATCGGGGATTCCAGGCCGCCCTTGCGCAGGCGCCGGGCGACCTCCAGGCCGTCTAGGTCGGGGAGTCCGAGATCGAGGATGACCATGTCGATCGGCTCGGGTCCGGCGGCGATCGCCAGCGCGTCCACGCCGCGTGAAGCGCGCGTGACGGTGTACCCCTCACGGTCCAGAGCGCGGGAGAGCGGTTCGGCGATGGCGGAGTCGTCCTCCACGAGAAGCAGTCGTGTCACAGCATCCATCCTACGATCACAGCCCCAGGTTCAGCGGTGTCGAGCGGTCACGACGCATCTCCACGAGATGCACCGTCCCGATGCCGTGCAGTTCGACGTCCTCGCCCCCGTGGGTCGAGAAGCCCCCGGGTAGGGCCGCCTCGATGGCCTCGGCGGTCTCGGCGTCGACCATCACGGTCCCGGGCCGGGCCACGGACTCCATGCGTGCGGCGAGGTTCACGGTGGGCCCGAAGACATCCCCGTAGCGGGAGAACATGGATCCCCACGACAGGCCCACCCGCACCGGTGGGAGGTCGGGCTCGGCGGAGATGGTCTCGGCCAGGCTCGCGGCGATCTGGGCGCCGTCCTCGGGAGTGTCGGCCAGGAACATGACCTCGTCCCCCACGGTCTTGACCACGCGCCCGCCCCCCACGGAGATGAGGTCGCGGCTGACCGCCTCGAAGCGGCCCACCATATCGGCGAGCTGGGCGCCGGAGAGATCCTGGGCGAGCCGGGTGAACTGCACCAGGTCGGCGAATCCCACCGCTCTCTGCAGGGGGAACAGCTCGTCGGTGTCACGGTGGAGGACCTCGGATCCGGCCCGGGCGGCATAGGCGGCCAGCTGGCGGCGGAAGGCGAACATCACCTGTGACTCGAGGGTCTCCAGCAGTTCGGGGACGGAGTCGAGCATCTCCTGGCGCGCATCGGCGTCACTGGCCCCGCCGGTGTGCTTGGCCTCGTCGACCAGCGCCTCGGTGATCCACATGGCGAGGCGGCCCATATGGAAGCCGAGACCACGGGTGATGGAGGAGAAGGCGCGCTCGCTCAATGCCCCGTCCTCGACGATCGCCGACAGGTCCCCGATCGCGTAGGCGTCCTCCTCGGTGAACACCACGGTGTCCTCGTCGACCGGTGCGAAACCGAGCGACCGCCAGTAGACGGCGGTCATCCGCTGCGGGATGTCCTGCTGCTGCTCCAGATCGCGCCGGGAGAACTTGCGGGGCCCCTGCAGCAGCGCCCGCTCGAGCGCCCCCACGCTGCGCCGCACGGCGGCGAAGCGCCGGTTCAGGTCCAGGATCTCCTGCTCGTCGAGCTGGGTCCGGGCGAGTCCGTCGGGATCGTCGGGCTCCGCCGGGTCGACCGGCTCCTCGGCGGAGCCCGGCTCGGAGGGTGCGGAGGGCTCGGGCGCCGGGGCCCTCGGGGGCGGTGCATCGGTCTCGGCGGGCCCCCCTTCCTCCGAGGTCATCTGGCCCACCGTCTCGTCCCTGCCGTCCGTCACGTACCCTTCTCCTCCTGCTGAGCCACCGTCGGGATGCCCTCTGCCGTCCCGGCGCGGCGACCGGGTCTGAGATGCCGCACGTCGCCGACGTCGACGGTCAGGCTCCGACCTCCTTCGAGGTCGACGACCAGCCGTCCGTGCGCGTCGATCGCCCGGGCCGTGCCATGCACCGATCCCGTCCCCCCGGCCTCTGCCGGGTCGAGCCGATCCACACGCACCGCACTCCCGAGTGTGAGGCAGGTCATAGTGTAGCGCCGGTGAGTTCCTGCGTCCTGGGCGTCTCCCTCAGTGGACTCCAGGGCCTCCAGCTCCCGGGTCACGGCGCGGGCCAGGTAGGTCCCGATGAGCTCTCTGAGCTCATCGACCTCGGTGGTCGATGCCGCCTCCCTGCCCAGGATCCCCTCCGGCCCCAGCAGCCACGTGGCACCGGGCACGGCCCCGCCATCGGCCTCGCGGATCGGGCCGAGCAGATTCAGTCCGATGCCCACCAGGACGCCATCCATCCCATGCCCCTCGACCAGGATGCCCCCCAGCTTGCGGCCCTGCACGGTGTGGATGTCGTTGGGCCACTTCAGGCCGAGCTGCTGCGCTCCGCCGGAGCCAGCGGGCCCGAGCACCGCGGAGAGCGTGTCGATCACCGCCAGACCGGCGGCGAGCGGGAACCAGCTGCGGGCAGCCGGCGGCACGGCGCTGCGATGAGCCACCGTCAAGGCCAGCGCGCCCCCGGGCGGGCTGACGAAGCGCCGCCCCAGTCGGCCGCGCCCCGCTGTCTGCTCCCGGGCCAGGATCGCGAACGGAGCCTCGACGGGCGCGGCTGCATGGCCCTGCCGGCCGTCCCAGTGGGCGGCCGCCTCGTCCTGGGTGGAGGCGACCGCGTCGAGACGGTGGATCATCGGCCCTGGCTGGCCGGGTGTCGGTCCGTGCATGCTCGCTCCACACTCCCTGATCCTGCGCCTGCGCCTGATCCGGTGCGGCGATGAGTAGCGTAGTATCCCCGTGTTCACCACCCGGATCTTCGCGGCTCTGCCATGCCGCAGCAGGAGGCCCCGTGACCAACCCCCCGCGGCCGCTGACCACCGCCCAGCGCCTTGAGGACCTGCGCGAGCGTGATGCCGCAGCGGTCTCCGCGGCTGATGAGACGGCGGTCCAGAAGCAGCACGCCCGGGGCAAGAAGACCGCCCGGGAGCGCATCACCGATCTCCTCGACGTCGACTCCTTCGTCGAGACCGACCGTTTCGTGCGTCACCAGTCGCACAACTTCGGCATCGAGGCCAAGCGTCCCGACGGGGACGGGATCGTCACCGGCTACGGCACCATCGACGGCCGCCAGGTGTGCGTGTACTCCCAGGACTTCACGGTCTTCGGCGGGTCCCTGGGCGAGGCCCACGGGCGCAAGATCCAGAAGATCCAGGATCTGGCGCTGCGCACCGGGGTGCCGATCATCGGGATCCTGGACGGCGGCGGCGCCCGCATCCAGGAGGGCGTGGGATCGCTGGCCATGTTCGCGGGGATCTTCCGCCGCAACACCCGTGCCTCCGGGGTGATCCCGCAGATCTCCCTGATCATGGGCCCGGCCGCCGGCGGCGCCGTGTACTCCCCCGCCCTGACCGACGTGGTCGTGATGGTCGAGAAGACCTCGCACATGTTCATCACCGGCCCCGACGTGATCCGCACCGTCACCGGGGAGGACGTCGGCTTCGAGGAGCTGGGCGGAGCCCGCACCCACTCGACCACCTCAGGGGTCGCCCACTACATGGCCCCCGACGAGTCGGAGGCCATCGAGTACGTCAAGGACCTGCTGTCCTACCTGCCGTCCAACACCCTGACCAGCGCCCCCAGCTACCCGATGCGCATCGAGGAGACCCCCACCGCGCAGGACAAGGCGCTGGATGCCCTGGTACCCGACTCCCCCAATCAGCCCTACGACATGCTCACCGCGGTCCGCACCGTCCTGGACGACGAGGAGTTCCTCGAGGTCCAGCCACTGTTCGCCCCCAACGTACTGGTCGGCTTCGGTCGCGTGGAGGGGTACAGCGTCGGCATCATCGCCAATCAGCCCTCGCACCTGGCCGGCACCCTGGACATCGACGCCTCCGAGAAGGCGGCCCGCTTCGTGCGGTTGTGCGACGCCAACAACATCCCGGTGCTGACCTTCGTGGACGTGCCCGGCTTCCTGCCCGGCACCGACCAGGAGTTCGGTGGCATCATCCGGCGCGGCGCCAAGCTGCTGTACGCCTACGCGGAGGCGACCGTGCCCCTGATCACGGTCATCACCCGCAAGGCCTACGGCGGCGCCTACATCGTGATGGGCTCGAAGGACCTGGGCGCCGATGTGAACCTCGCCTGGCCCACCGCCCAGATCGCGGTGATGGGCTCGCAGGGCGCAGTCAACATCCTGCACCGCCAGCACCTGCGCACCACCGAGGAGGAGGGCGGCGACATCGCCGCTGAACGGGCCCGGCTGGAGACGGAGTACGAGGAGCAGTTCGCCACCCCGTACACCGCGGCCGAGCGCGGCTGGATCGACGGGGTCATCCAGCCCTGCGAGACCCGGGTGGAGATCTCGCGGGCCCTGCGGGCCCTGCGCACCAAGCGTGACACCCTGCCCACCAAGAAGCACGGGAACATCCCGCTGTGAGCGCCGACGTCCGCCTGGTCCGCGGTCACCTGGAGTCCGACGAGCTGGCAGCGATCGCCGTGGTGGTCTCCGCGATGAGCGTGACCAGCCGTATCGAAGCCGAGGAACGTGCGCTGGCCGAGGGCATGGGCGGTGCCTCCAGCGCCTGGAGCGACCCGGTCCACTGCCACCCCCGCGCCCACGCCCTGCGCGCGCTGGCCTCCCCTTCGGCGTGGCTGTTCTCCGACCGCTGAGCCGTCTCGGCCCGCACTAGACTGCCGCCCATGCCCGCTTCCCCGCACCCGCGACCAGCCTCCGCCCTGGACCGCCTGGCCGACGAGTACGTCGACCTCTGCGCCCGCCTGGATCCCTTCCTGGCCACCTCGGTGGGGATCCCCGGACACGACGGCGAGGTCACCGACTTCTCGCCCGCCGCGGAGGCCGAGCGCACCGAGGCGGCCCGCACCCTGCTGTCGGCGATCGCGGAGGTCCCTGACGCCGACTCCAACGACGCCGTCACCCGTGCGGCACTGACCGAGCGGCTGGGCCTGCAGATCGAGCGGGCAGATCAGCACCTGGACATTGCGATGGTCAACAATCTGGCCTCGACCCTGCAGATCCGCGACGTGCTCGATCAGATGCCCTCCGCCACGGCGGACGACTGGGAGGTGATCGCCGAGCGGATGGCAGGCTTCCCCCGCTCCCTGCGCTCCTGGGGCGAGTCCCTGCTCGAGGCCGCGGGCGCCGGCGTGGTCTCGGCTCGCCGACAGCTGCAGCTGGGCGCCGAGCAGGCCCGCGGCTACGCCGACACCTTCTTCCCCGCGTTCGCGCGAGGCGCCGTCGGTTCGCCCGCCCAGCGTGACCGGGTGACCACGGCGGCCGCGGCCGCGGCCGACGGCTATCGCGAGACGGCCGAGCTGCTGGAGTCCCTGATCGACAGGGCCCCCGAGGCCGATGCGGTCGGCCGCGACGCCTATCAGCTGGCCTCACGCACTTTCCTGGGCACCGAGATCGACCTCGAGGAGACCTACGCCTGGGGCATCGAGGAGCTGCGCTCGCTGATCGCGGAGCAGGAGAGCATCGCCCAGCAGATCAACGATCACCACGGAACCGGCGGCGTCCGCTCCATCGCCGCGGCGAAGGACGCGCTGCGGGCGGACCCGTCCCGGGTGCTGCACGGGACCGAGGCCCTGCAGGCCTGGATGCAGCAGCTCTCCGACACCGCGATCGACCAGCTCGCTGATGTCCACTTCGACATCCCGCCGCCGCTGCGCCGCCTGGAGTGCCGCATCGCCACCACCGGCTCCGGCGGGATCTACTACACCGGTCCCAGTGAGGACCTCACCCGGCCCGGCCGCATGTGGTGGGACGTCCCTCCCGGGACGGAGGAGTTCCACACCTGGCTGGAGACCACCACCGTCTACCACGAAGGTGTTCCCGGCCATCATCTGCAGGTCGGCACTCAGACCTTGCAAGCGGCCTCCCTGAACCGCTGGCGCGCCCTGCTGTGCTGGGTCTCCGGTCACGGAGAGGGCTGGGCGCTGTACGCCGAGCGGCTGATGGAGCAGCTGGGCCATCTCGACGACCCGGGCGAACGGCTCGGGATGCTCGACGCCCAGCGCATGCGCGCCGGCCGGGTCGTGCTCGACATCGGCCTGCACCTGGACCTGCCCATGCCCACCGGCTTGCCGGGAGCCGACGGCGGCCGCTGGACCATCGAGGGGGCGTGGGAGTTCATGAGCGCGAACTGGGGCGTGAGCGAGGCCGAACAGCGCTTCGAGCTCGACCGCTATCTGGGCTGGCCCGGCCAGGCCCCCTCCTACAAGGTGGGCCAGCGGGTCTGGCAGGACCTGCGCTCCCGGTCCGCAGGGAACGGGGCCGACGACCATCAGGTGCGCGACTTCCATCGCCGCGCCCTGGAACTGGGCAGTCTGCCGCTGTCCGTGCTGGAAGGAGCGCTGTGATGTCTCACGAGTCGGCCCATGACCCGCTGCTGCTGCTCGCCTCCGCCTCCGCGGGACGGCGCGCCACCCTGCGCGCGGCCCGCATCGAGCATGCGGTGCTGCCCGTCGACCTCGACGAGGAGGCACTGCTTGCCTCCACCCGGCGGCGGGCGGAGGCAGAAGGCTCCCCGCTGACCGTCGGCGAACAGGTCCTCCTGCTCGCCCGGGAGAAGGCCCAGGCCGCCACCTCCCGCAGCGAGGGCGGCTACGTGGTCCTCGGCGGTGACTCCATGCTCGAGCTGGATGGCGAGCCCATCGGCAAACCGCACACCGCCGAGAAGGCCGCGCGGCAGTGGCGGGCCATGCGGGGCCGCACCGGGACCCTCCACTCGGGGCACTGGCTGATCGATGACCGCGATCCCGCCGACGGCGGCACCGGCGCCACCTTCGGGGCCACCGCCGGCTGCGCGGTCACCTTCGCTGCCGTCTCCGACGAGGAGATCGATGCCTACGTCGCCACCGGCGAGCCCCTGGGCGTGGCCGGTGGCTTCACCATCGACGGTCGGGCCGGGCCGTTCATCACGTCCGTCGACGGTGATCCGCACGCTGTCGTCGGCCTGTCCCTCCCCTTGCTGCGCGACCTGCTCACCGAGATCGGCATCGGCGTCCATGACCTGTGGGAGACGTCCGCCTCGCCCGGCTCCGCCCCTGCCTCAGCCTGAGCTGACCCGGTATTAGACTCGACCTCTGCCGCCTCCCGGAAGGAAACCCCCGCCCATGGCCCCCCGCCACTCCAAGTCACGCCCGCTGTCCACGGTGCTCATCGCCAATCGTGGAGAGATCGCGGTGCGGGTGGCTCGTGCGTGCCGGGATGCCGGCCTGCGCTCCGTGGCGGTCTACGCCGATCCGGACCGGGACGCGCTGCACACCCTCATCGCCGACGATGCCTACTCCTTGGGCGGCAGCACTGCCGCCAGCTCCTATCTGGTGGTCGACAAGATCCTGGACATCGCCCATCGGTCGGGAGCCGATGCCATCCATCCTGGCTACGGCTTCCTGTCCGAGAACGCCGACTTCGCGCGCGCCGTGATGGACGCGGGTCTGACCTGGATCGGTCCCCCGCCGGAGGCGATCGAGAAGCTCGGGGACAAGGTCTCGGCCCGCCACATCGCCCAGAAGGCGGGCGCTCCGCTGGTCGCCGGCACCAAGGACCCGGTCGCGTCCTCCGACGAGGTCGTCGACTTCGCGCGTGAGCACGGGCTGCCGATCGCCATCAAGGCGGCTTTCGGGGGCGGAGGTCGCGGCCTGAAGGTGGCGCGCGAGGAGGGCGAGGTGCGCGAGCTGTTCGACTCCGCGGTGCGTGAGGCCGTCTCCGCCTTCGGTCGCGGGGAGTGCTTCGTCGAGCGTTACCTCGATGCCCCGCGCCATGTGGAGACCCAGTGCCTGGCTGATATGCACGGCAACGTCCAGGTGGTCTCCACCCGCGACTGCTCCCTGCAGCGCCGCCACCAGAAGCTGGTCGAGGAGGCGCCCGCGCCGTACCTGTCCTCCCAGCAGAACGCGCAGCTGGTCTCCTCCTCGAAGGCGATCCTGCGCGAGGCGGGCTACATCGGTGCCGGGACCTGCGAGTTCCTGGTGGGCAGGGACGGCACGATCTCCTTCCTCGAGGTCAACACGCGCCTGCAGGTCGAGCATCCCGTGACCGAGGAGATCACCGGGGTGGATCTCGTGCGTGAGCAGCTGCGCATCGCCGCCGGGGAGACGATCAGCTCCGAGGACCCGGTCTCCCGCGGCCACTCCTTCGAGTTCCGCATCAACGGCGAGGACGCCGGACGCGGCTTCATGCCCACCCCGGGACGGATCCAGCGCTTCGACGTCCCCTCCGGGCCGGGAGTGCGGATCGAGACGGGGGTGCGCGCGGGCGACGAGATCTCCGGGGCCTTCGATTCGATGCTCTCCAAGCTGGTCGTCACCGGTGCCACCCGCGCGGAGGCGCTCGAGCGCTCGCGCCGCGCCCTGGCGGAGTTCCGTGTCGAGGGCATCCCCACCGTGATCCCCTTCCATCAGGCCGTGGTGGAGGACCCTGCCTTCGCCCCCTCCGACCCGGAGGAGCCCTTCTGCGTCCACACCCGTTGGATCGAGACGGAATTCGACAACACCATCACCCCCTCTCCCCTGCCGACGCAGCCCGAGGAGCCGGAGGACCGCGAGGCCGTGGTGGTCGAGGTCGATGGGCGTCGTGTGGAGATCAGCCTGCCCGCCTCGCTGCGGGCCCCGCAGTCGCCGGTGCGGCAGCGCCGCAAGCGCGCTCACCGCGGTGTCGGCGGCGCGGCCGCCGTCGGCGGTGGCACGGTGACCGCGCCGATGCAGGGCACGATCGTGAAGATCGTCGCCGAGGAGGGCCAGTCCGTGGCCGACGGCGACCTGCTGCTGGTGCTCGAGGCGATGAAGATGGAACAGCCCATCACCGCTCACCGCTCCGGAGTCGTCAAGGGCCTGGCTGCCGAGATCGGCGCGACCGTCTCCGCCGGCGCCATGCTCTGCTCCATCGACGACTAATCGACGAGTGATCGACGACGAGAGGCCTTCGCCCGGGCGGAGGCCCACGCCGTGCGCAGGGTCATGTCGCAAGACGTCGCGCCCTGCGCAGAGTCATGTCGCAAGACATCGCGCCCTGCGCAGAGTCATGTCGCAAGACATCGCGCCCGGCGCAGTTGCGGGCTGAAAACTTCCACCGTTTGGAAGTTTTCAGCCCCCAACTGCACGGCCAGAGTGTGATGGCACCGCCAGGATGTGATGGCGCGGCCAGTATGTGATGGCACCGTCAGGATGTGATGGCGCAGGCCAGGATGCGGTGGCACGGCCACGATGTGATCGCACCGCCAGGGTGTGATGGCGCAGGCCAGGTCATGCCCGGCATGGCCGGGTGCGATTCTCCAGGCTGGGACCGTCAGTCGGCCTTGTGCATCTGCCGCGCCAGCTCGGCGAGAGACCCGGTCAGCGAGGGGTAGATGGTGAAAGTCCCGGCGACCTCCTCCGCTGTCATCCGGTGCGCGACCGCCATCGTGTAGGGCAGGATCAGCTCACTCGCCCGCGGTGCGACCACGACGGCGCCGATCACGGTGTGCGAGCCCGGCCGCACCATGAGCTTCACGAAGCCCTCCGTGATGCCCTGCATCTTCGCCCGCGGGTTCGTGGACAGCGGCAGCGTGCGCACCTCCCCGGAGATCGTGCCGTCCCGCACGTCCTGCTCGCTGACGCCGACCACGGCGATCTCGGGGCTGGTGAACACGGCGGAGGAGACGTGCCCGGAGATCAGCGGCGAGACCGCGTCGCCGAGGGCATGGTGCATGGCGATGCGCCCCTGCATGGCCGCCACCGAGGCCAGCGGGTACACGCCGGTGCAGTCACCGGCGGCATAGACGCCGCGCACCGAGGTCCGCGAGACCCGGTCGGTGTCGATGTGCCCGGACTCCTTGACCCGGACGCCGGCACTTTCGAGGCCCAGCCCCGAGGTGGCGGGGATCCCGCCCAGCGCCATCAGCACGTGGGAGCCGATGATCTCCTCCCCCGAGGTGAGGGTGACGACCACGCCGTCGCCCTCAGTACGGGCGGAGGCGGCCCGGGAGCGGGAGCGCACCTTCACGCCGCGGCGGGTGAAGGCCTTCTCAAGCACGTCGGCGGCGTCCACGTCAGAGCCGGGCAGCAGCTTCTCCCGGGAGGAGACCAGGGTGACGTCGGTGCCCAGTGCCCGGTAAGCGCTGGCGAACTCGGCACCGGTCACCCCGGAGCCGACCACGATCAGGTGGCTGGGCAGCTCCTCGAGCTCATACAGCTGGGTCCAGGTCAGGATCCGCCGGCCGTCGCTGGGAGAGCCCTTCAGCTCTCTCGGCCTGGCCCCGACGGCCAGCAGCACCACATCGGCCTCGCAGGTGTCCACCACCTGGCCATCGGCGTCGAGCACCTCGACGCGTTCGGAACCGGCCAGGCGGCCGTGGCCGTCGATGATCCGGACCCCGGCGGCGCTGAGGCTGGCGCGGATGTCGGCGGACTGCGCGGCGGCCAGGCGACGCACCCGATGGTTGACCGCCGCCAGATCCACGTTCAGGGTCCCGGAGTTGGGGGGCGCCCCGGTGTCGGCGTCGCGGATGCCCAGGCCGTCGGAATCGGCGACCAGGTCGAGCACGTCGGCGGTGGCGATCAGGGTCTTGGACGGCACCACGTCCGTCAGGACGGCGGCCCCGCCGATGCCGCGCTGCTCGACGATGGTGGTCTCGGCGCCCTGCCGCACCGCGGTCAGGGCCGCCTCGTACCCGCCGGGGCCACCTCCGATGATCACCACCCGGGTGCGTTCACCGGCACTGGGGACACGGTGGGGGTCCGAGGGCAGGGCTGTACTGGGATCACTCACGCCACCCATTGTGTCTCACGATGACGAAGAGCGTGGCGACAGGCTAGGTTCTCCTGTATGACCACAACGCTTGAGCATCTGCCGGACCCCTACCAGGTGGCGCGGGAGGCCGCCGATGCGATCGCAGAGGCCAGCGGCGCCCCCACCCACGACCTCGCCCTCGTGCTGGGCTCGGGATGGGCCGGCGCCGCGGATCTGCTGGGCCGGACCGTCTGGGAGGCGGACGCGACCACGATCCCCGGGTTCCGCCCGCCGGCCGTGGCCGGTCACGCGGGAGTGCTGCGCTCGATCGAGGTCGAGGGCAGCGGCGCGCGGGTGCTGGTGCTGGGCGCCCGCACCCACCTGTACGAGGGCGCCGGAGTCGACCCGGTGGTCCACGGCGTGCGCACCGCCGCCGCGGCCGGCTGCGGCACGATGGTCCTGACCAACGGCTGCGGGGGCGTCGATCCCGCCCGGCCCCCCGGCACCCCGGTGCTGATCTCCGACCAGATCAACCATACGGGCGCCACGCCCCTGGCCGAGGCGAACTTCGTGGACCTGACGGACCTGTACACCCCGGCGCTGCGGGATCTGGCCCGTGAGGTCGACGACAGCCTCGGTGAGGGCGTGTACATGCAGTTCCGCGGCCCCTCCTACGAGACCCCCGCGGAGGTGCAGATGGCTCGGATCATCGGTGCCTCCCTGATCGGCATGTCCACCGCGCTCGAGGCGATCGCCGCCCGCGAGGCGGGGATGGACATCCTGGGCATCTCCCTGGTGACCAACCTCGCGGCCGGGATCAGCCCCGAGCCCCTCAGTCACGAAGAGGTGCTGCAGGCCGGGAAGGACGCCGGCCCCCGGATCTCCCACCTGCTGGCCGAGACGGTCCGGCGCATCACCGACAAGGAGATGTCATGAGTGTCGCCCCCGCCCCGCAGGAGCTGCGTGCCCGCGCCCTGGCCTGGAGCCAGGATGATCCCGATCCGCTGACCCGCTCCGCGCTGAGCTCACTCGTGGAGCAGGCCGACGCCGGTTCCGAGACCGCGGCCGCCGAGCTGGCCGACGCCTTCGCCGGTCACCTGGAGTTCGGCACCGCCGGGCTGCGAGGGCGGATGGGGGCCGGGCCCAACCGCATGAACCTCGCCGTGGTCTCCCGCGCCGCCCGGGGCCTGGCCGACTATCTGCTCAACACGCTCTCCCTCGCGGAACCGCTGGTCGTGATCGGTTTCGACGCCCGGAACGGTTCGCGGTCCTTCGCCGAGCGCTCCGCGGCGATCATGACCGCGGCCGGCTGCCGGGTGCAGCTGCTCGAGCAGCCCGGCCCCACGCCCCTGGTCGCCTTCGGGGTGCGCCAGCTGAGCGCCGATGCCGGCGTCGTCGTCACCGCCTCCCACAACCCGCCCGCGGACAACGGCTACAAGGTCTACCTGGGCGGGCGGGCGGTCGAGGCCGGCGGCCGGGGCGTGCAGATCGTCCCGCCCGCGGACGCCGGCATCGCCGAGTGCATCGCCGCCGTCGGGCCGATCCGCGAGCTCCCGGTCGCGGACGCCGGCTGGACCTTCCTCGGCCCGGACCTGTCCGAGCAGTACCTCGAGGCGATCTGTGCGCTGCCCGACGCCGCGGGCCCCCGAAAGGTGCGGATCGTGCACACCGCCCTGCACGGCGTGGGCACCGCGACGGCGCTGGAGGCACTGCACCGCACCGGCTTCACCGATGTGCACGTGGTCGCCGAGCAGGCCGAGCCCGACCCCGACTTCCCCACCGTCGCCTTCCCGAACCCGGAGGAGCCCGGGGCGATCGACCTCGCGCTCGACCTGGCACGCACGGTCGAGGCCGATCTGGTGATCGCCAACGACCCCGATGCCGATCGCTGCTCGGCAGCCGTGGTCGACCCGCACCTGGGCCAGTGGCGGATGCTGAGCGGTGACGAGCTGGGGGTGCTGCTCGGGGACCACCTGATCCGCCGCCACGGGTACTCGGGGGTGATGGCCCGCTCGGTGGTCTCCAGCCGCTGGCTCGGGCACGTCGCCGACGCGGCGGGGCTGGAGAGCGCGACCACTCTGACCGGCTTCAAGTGGATCGCGCGCGCCGCCGGCATCGCCTACGGCTACGAGGAAGCCATCGGCTACTGCGTGCTGCCCGAGGTGGTGCGTGACAAGGACGGCCTCTCGGCCGCGCTGATGGTCGCCGAGATGGCGGCCGAGGCGAAGGCGGCGGGTACCACCCTGGTGGGCCGCCTGGACGAGCTCGCGCGCCGCGACGGCCTGCACGCCACCTCGCAGCTGTCGATCCGGGTGGAGGATCTGTCGCTGATCGACGAGATGATGCAGCGTCTGCGCCTGTCCCCGCCGACCGAGCTGATCGGTTCCCCGGTGACCTCCATGCAGGACCTCTCGCAGGGCTCGGTGGCCACCACCGGCCTGCCGCCCACGGATGGCGTCGCCCTGCTCTCGGCCGACGACACCCGCGTCGTGGTCCGCCCCTCGGGCACGGAGCCGAAGCTCAAGTGCTACCTGGAGGTGGTCGAGCACATTCCCGCCGGAGGTCCGCGGGGGGCGATGGCCGAGCTGCGCGAGCGCGCCGGCGAGCGCCTCGAGCAGCTGACCCAGGATCTGCGAGAGGCGCTGGGGCGGGCCTGAGCTCGGCCCGGCCCGGGGTCGACACTCGGCCCCGGGGTCAGTACCCGGTGCCGGTGCCGCCCTCGAGGATGGCCCTCGAGGAGGACAGACCCAGTCGCGAGGCACCGGCGGCGACCATCGCCTCGGCGGCCTCCCGGGTGCGGATGCCCCCGGAGGCCTTGACCCCCAGACGGTCGCCGACGGTGCGGCGCATCAGGGTCACCGCGTGCTCGCTGGCGCCGCCCGCGGGGTGGAAACCGGTGGAGGTCTTGACGAAGTCGGCGCCGGCCCGCTCGGCGGCCTGGCAGGCCCCGACGATCTGCTCATCGGTCAGGGCCGCGGACTCGATGATCACCTTGAGCACCACGGGGCTCGGGGCTGCCTCGCGCACGGCCCGGACCTCGGCCTCGGCGGCCTCGAGATCGCCCGAGCGGACCAGGCCCACGTTGATGACCATGTCGACCTCGTCGGCGCCGTTGGAGACCGACTCGGCGGCCTCGGCGGCCTTGATCGCCGAGGAGTGCTGGCCCGAGGGGAAACCGCAGACCGTCGCCACCTTGACGGTGGTCTCGACGGGCAGCATCGACGGGGAGAGGCACACGGAGTAGGTGCCCAGCTCCTCCGCCTCACGCAGCAGTGCGGTGACGTCGGTCCGGGTGGATTCGGGTTTGAGGAGGGTGTGGTCGATGAGTGCGGCGAGCTGTGTGCGGTCGAGAGTCGTCATGTGGTGATCTTGGCAGACGGAGGCGGGCGGGCGCACCCGCCGGTCTAGAATCACCATCCGTGACTCCTCCTCCGCCTCGTCCCGTGCCCGCCCGGCGGATCGTCCTGATCGCCGGCCCGTCCGGCAGCGGGAAGGGGGAGATGGTGCGTCGCTCGGGGCTGCCGTTCGTCGCTCTCGACGAGTTCTACCGCGACGGCGATGCACCGGATCTGCCGAGCCGCTTCGGCATCACGGACTGGGACTCCCCCGCCTCCTGGGATGCCGGCGCGGCCCTGGAGGCCCTCACGGCGCTCGCCCATGACGGGACCGCGCAGGTGCCGACCTACTCGATCTCGGCCTCGCGCCGCACCGGTATGCGCGTGGTCGACGCCGGCCAGGCCCCGCTGATCGTGGCCGAGGGCCTGTTCGCCTCCGAGCTGATCGCCCCTCTGGCCGCCGCCGGGCTGCTGGCCGACGCGATGGTCCTGCGCCGGCCCGTGCCGATCGTGTTCGCGCTGCGCCTGATCCGCGATCTGCGCGAGTCCCGCAAGCCGCCGCTGACCCTGCTGCGACGCGGCGCGGGGCTGGCGCGCGATCAGCGGGAGGCGATCACCCGCTGGCGCAATGCCGGAATGCGGCCGACGGGGATGCGGTCGGGGGTGCGCAGCCTGCGGCGGGACACGGCTCTCGCGCATGCCGAGGCGCGCATCCGCGCCCGCGGTCACCGCCCCGACGTCCTGGCGATCACGGCGGTCTCCTTCCTGCGCGAAGGGCCGCTGGGCACCGAGGTGCTGGCGGTGCGCAAGCGCGGCACCGGTTCGTACATGCAGGTCGGCGGGAAGCTCGAACCCGGCGAGGCGGCGCTGCAGGCGGCGATCCGGGAGGTCGAGGAGGAGCTCGGGGTCCGGCTCGCTCCCGAGGATCTCGAGCTGCTGGGAGAGTTCGAGGCCGCCGCCGCGAACGAGCCGGACACACTGGTGCGCTCGACGGTGTTCGTCACCGACAGAGCTCTGCCCGACCCGCTCGTGGTGCGGGCGGAGCTGGCCGATCACCGCTGGTTCGGCCTCCGTGACCCCGGTGGCGGGACCCGGCTGGCACCGCTGATGACCCACCACATCCTGCCGGCGCTGCGCGCGCTCGCCTGACTGCAGGGCCGGTCCGGAAGACCCGTCCTGCCGGCCCGATCAGCATGCCGGCCCCGCCGGACCGACCAGCATGCGGTGTGCCGCCCCGCGCCGGGCGTTCCCGCGGGAACGCCACGGGCCGCTCCTGGGCAGGGCCCGGCGCGGGACGAGGTGGTCAGGCGATGCGGTCCAGCACGATCCGGCGCTCGGGCACCACGGTGCCCACAGCGGCGAGATCCCAGGCCCCGTCGATCGCCTGGGCCGCGCGGGCGATGCGCTCCGGGGTGTCGGTGTGCAGCCGTGCCAGGACGTCCCCGGCGCGGACCTGCTCGCCGATGTGGCGGGTGATCTCAACCCCGGCGGCGGCCTGGACGGCCTCCCCGGGCCGCGATCGTCCCGCGCCCAGGCGCCAGGCGGCCACACCCACCGCCATCGCATCCAGCCCGGTCACCACGCCATCGGACTCGGCGCGGACCTGCTCGACGTGCCGCGCCTCGGGCAGCGGGGCGTCGACGTCGCCGCCCTGGGCGGTGATCATGGCGCGCCAGGTGTCCATGGCGCGGCCGTCGGCGAGTGCCGCCTCGACGTCGGGATCGTCCACGCCGGATGCGGCCAGCATCTCGCGGGCCAGGGCACAGGTCAGCTCGACCACGTCGGCCGGTCCTCCCCCGGCGAGCACCTCGAGGGACTCGCGCACCTCGAGGGCGTTGCCGGCGGTACGGCCCAGCGGTGCGGACATGTCGGTGAGCAGAGCGACGGTGCGGACCCCGGCATCGGTGCCGAGGTCGACCATGGTGCGAGCCAGCTCCCGGGCGTCGGCCTCGGCCGTCATGAACGCTCCCGCGCCGGTCTTGACGTCCAGGGTCAGCGCCGCGGTGCCCTCGGCGATCTTCTTGGACATGATCGAGCTGGCGATCAGGGGGATCGCCTCGACCACTCCGGTCACGTCCCGCAGGGCGTACAGCTTCTTGTCGGCCGGTGCCAGGCCCGAGCCGGCGGCGCAGATCACGGCACCCACCTCCTCGAGCTGGCGCATCATCTGCTCGTTGCTCAGATCGGCCCGCCAACCGGGGATCGCCTCGAGCTTGTCGAGGGTGCCACCGGTGTGGCCCAGTCCGCGGCCGGACAACTGCGGGACGGCCACGCCGAAGCTCGCGACCAGCGGGGCCAGCGGCAAGGTGATCTTGTCACCCACGCCGCCGGTGGAGTGCTTGTCGGTGGTGGTCCTGGAGAGGGCGGCGAAGTCCATCCGTTCGCCGCTGTCGATCATGGCGTGGGTCCAGCGGGAGATCTCACGGCGCCCCATGCCGCGCAGGAAGATGGCCATGGCGAGAGCGGACATCTGCTCCTCGGCGACGACGCCGCGGGTGTACGCGTCGATCACCCAGTCGATCTGCTCATCGGCCAGGGCGTGACCATCGCGCTTGGTGTGGATCACCTCGACCATGTCGAAGGGTTCCACCTCCGCGGCCTGCTCCACGGCGCTCTGCTGGTGTCCGGTGTCCTCAGTCATCTCCGACGACCTCCTCGATGTCGTGGGCCCCGAAGGCCTGCGGCAGGATCTGTTCCAGGCTGCGCGGCCCCTGGGGGGTCAGGGCGGTGAACCCCTGGGCCGCGTGCTCGGCCAGCAGCTGGCGGCACCGCCCGCAGGGCATGATCACATCCCCCCTGCCGTTGACGCAGACGAAGGCGAGCAGATGCCCTCCCCCGCCGGCGGCGAGCTCGCTGACCAGCCCGCACTCGGCGCACAGGGTGGCGCCGTAGGCGGCGTTCTCGACGTTGCAGCCTCGCACCACCCGACCGTCGTCGACCAGGGCGGCAGCGCCCACGCGGTAGCGGGAGTAGGGCACGTAGGCCCGCCCCGCGATCTCACGGGCGACCTCGAGCAGATGGTCGAACGGTGCCTGGGTCTCGGGCCTGCTCATGTCTCCTCCTGCTCACGACGATCTTGATGGTTGCCGGTCACGGTACCGCGCCGGCCGTCACTGCTTGATGTACGGGGTGCCGTTGGCGGCAGGCACCCGGACCCGGCCGACCACACCGGCCACCGCCGCCAACGCGACGATGTAGGGCAGCATCAGCAGGAAGTCACCGGGAATGCTCACCCCGCCCGCAGCGGCGGTCATGGTGCCCAGACGCAGCTGCAGAGAATCCGCGAAGGCGAAGGTCAGCGCCGCCAGCAGGGCGCCGACCGGGTGGTATCGGCCCAGGATCATCGCGGCCAGCGCGATGTACCCCTTCCCCGCCGACATCTCCTCCCCGAAGGCCACCCCGGTGCCGATGGTCAGCGTCGCACCGCCCAGACCAGCCACGGCCGATCCCAGCAGCACGTTCTTCCAGCGGGTCAGGTTCACGGCGATGCCGACGGTGTCGGCGGCCTTGGGGTGCTCACCGACAGCTCGCACGCGCAGCCCCCAGCGGGTGCGGAACAGGGCGATGGTCAGTCCCGCCACGATCACCCACATCAGGTAGACCAGGACGTTCTGCTCGAACAGCACCCGCCCCAGGACGGGGAGGTCGGCCAGGATCGGGATCCGCAGGGTGGGCAGGCGCAGCGGCGAGTTGAACGTGAGGGGGTTGTCCCGCATGACGGTGCCGAAGAAGAACGAGGTGACGCCGATGGCGAAGACGTTCAGCACCACACCGACGATGATCTGCTGAACGTGGTAGCCGACGGCGAACAGCGCCAGCAGCGCGCCCATCACCAGAGCCATCACGGGAGCGGCCAGCAATCCCACCCAGGCGCTGCCGGCCATGGAGCCGACCAGCACCGCCCCGAAGGCGCCGAACAGCAACTGCCCCTCGATCGCGATGTTGATGACCCCGGACCGTTCGGACAGCACCCCGGACAGGGCCCCGAAGGCCAGGGGGACGGCGAGCACGATCGTGCTCTGCAGCAGCGTCGGGACGTCCAGGGCACGCTCGGAGATCACCCAGGTCATGAAGGACAGCACCCAGACCACTGCGAACAGGACCACCAGGGGGGCTCGCACCCGGGGCCGCACCCGGGCATGGCGGGACTGGAGCGCCCACAGGGCCGCGGCGATGGCCAGCGCGAGCACGGCCAGCACGATGGCGGCGGCCCGGGAGGGCACGGTCACGCTCTCGGGGACGATGCCCAGCGGGTTCAGGTCGCCCTCGCGGGCGAGGTGGAACGTCGACTCCACGCCGGGCAGGCCGCGCAGCCCGAAGAACAGCAGGGCGAGCAGGCCCAGCACGGTGGTGGCGACGGGCAGGTGCCACCAGGTGGAGGGTCGCTCGTCGACGACCTGCTTGATGATCTCGGAGTCGTCGGAGGCGACGGTGAGGGTGGTGGTCATCGCGGGTCCTCCTTCGGGTCGGTGCCGTCAGCGGGATCCTGGCTGGCCGGTGGGGACTGACCTCGGCCCGGATCGCCACCAGGCGGCGGGGCCCCGCGGTCGGGTGGATCGCCGGCCGATCGCTCATCGGCAAGCCCGGTGGCTGCTGCGTCGGCAGAGGAGGCCGTCGGCTCGGTGGCCGACACTCCGCCGGCCGCCGAGTCCACGGTCGCGGCGGCCGCTTTCCGCCGCTGGGCGCGGCTGAGGCGGGCCTCGGCACCGGGCTGGTCGATGTGGCGCAGACCGATCAGGGTGCGGACCAGCGGCGGCGCGGCGATGAACAGCACCACCAGGGCCTGGATCACCTGCACCAGGTCCAGCGGCACGCTCTGGCTGGTCTCCATCAGCCGGCCCCCGGTGGACAGGCCGGCGAAGAGCAGACCGGCCAAGATGATGCCGAGGGGCCCGGACCGGCCCAGCAGGGCCACGGTGATCGCGTCGAAGCCGATCGAACCGGCCACGCCTTCGGTCAGGCGCTTCTCGGTGCCCAGCACGTGCACCGCTCCGGCCAGGCCCACCAGGGCCCCGGCGACGACGAGCACGGAGAAAGAGGCGCGGGCCGGGGAGATGCCGGCCACCCGCGCGGCGCGCGGGTTGGAGCCCACGGCCCGGAACTGGAAGCCCAGGGTCGAGCGGCTCATCAGCCACCACAGCAGCACGGCGGAGCCGGCGGCGATCACCAGTCCGGCATGCAGTCGGAACTGGGGGCCCAGCAGGACCGGCAGGGTCGCGGAGTCCGCGATCGACGGGGAGGTGGGCTGGGACTGGTTGGCGCCGGTGAAGACCGTCGTCTTCAGCGCGAAGAACAGCAGATAGGTTGCGATCCAGTTCAGCATGATGGTGCTGATGACCTCATTGGCCCCGAAGCGGGCCTTGAGGAAGCCGGCGATACCGCCCCAGACCGCTCCGGCCAGGGTCCCGGCCAGCAGGGCCACCAGCAGGTGGATGCCGACCGGCAGGTCCCAGCTGAAGCCGATGTAGCCGGCTGCCATGGCCCCGACGATCAGCTGGCCGGTGCCACCGATGTTGAACAGACCCGCCCGGAAGCTGACGGCCATGCCGGCCGAAGCGATGATCAGCGGGGTCGCCACGGTCAGGGTCTCGGTGAGCGGTCGCAGGCCTGCTGCCAGGGCGGGCATCAGGACGTAGGTGCCGCTGCCGCCGGAATCCCGGACCGCCTCGGCGGCGCGGGAGAAGCCGGCCCCGTCGAACACGGCACCGCGGAACATGGCGGTGTAGGCACCGCTGATCGACTGCCAGACCGCGATCAAGGTGTCGGAGGGCTGGTCGAAGAAGTATCCGGCGGCTTCGCGCACCCCGGCGTCGGCGATCACGATCAGGAGCGAGCCGATCAGGAAGGCGAACACGAAGCTCATCACGACGACCAGCACGTTGCCGCGGATGATCTTGTGGACAGTGCGGTTCCAGCGGCTCTCGGTCGTGGTCGGCGGGGGCGGCGAGTCGGTGCCGCCCCCGCCCACCCCGGGGGCGGCACCCTGCGCGGTCGCGTCGACGGTCAGCGAGTTCACGCGGTCACTCCTTCGTCGGCGAGCTGCGAGTCGGTGGTGCGGGCGGCTCCGGAGGCCACCGCCTCGCGGGCGGCCTCGGCGGTGTAGCCGGCCATCATCATGCCCAGCACGTCGCGGTCCTCGTCCCCGGGCACGATGCCCAAGATCCCTCCCCGGTACATCACCGCGATCCGGTCGGCCAGCTGGACGACCTCGTCGAGCTCGGTGGAGACGATCACCACGGGGGTGCCCTTGTCACGCTCGTCCAGGAGCCGCCGATGCAGGAACTCGATGGAGCCGACGTCGACCCCGCGGGTGGGCTGGGAGGCGATCAGCAGCGACAGCTCGCGGTTCAGGGCCCGGGCCATCACCACCTTCTGCTGGTTGCCGCCGGAGAGGTTCGCCACGGTGGAGTCGGCCGACTGGGTGCGCACGTCGAACTCGGGGATCAGCTTCTCGGCGTTCTCGCGCACGACGGCGGGGCGCATCGCGATCGCGGACCCGTAGGGAGGCCGGTCGAACTGGTCCAGCACCAGGTTCTCGGCGACCGAGAAAGTGGGGACCAGGGCATCATGGGTGCGGTCCTCGGGGACGAAGCCGATGCCCGCGTCCAGGATCTGCTTGGTGGAGCGACCGATCAGCTCGCGGCCCCCGAGGCGGGCCGAGCCATCGACGGTCTCCTGCAACCCCAGCAGCGCCTCGGTCAGCTCCGTCTGCCCGTTGCCCTGGACCCCGGCCACGGCCAGCACCTCGCCGTGACGGACCTCGAAGGAGACCCCGTCCAGGACGCGGACGCCGGCCTCGTCGGTGACCCGCAGGTCGGTGACTTCCAGCGCCACCTCGCCGGGAGCCGCGGGGGCCTTCTCCAGGGCGAGGGAGACGGAGCGTCCCACCATCAGGGAGGCCAGTTCCGCCTGGTCGGCCGAGGGGTCGGCCTCGCCGACCACCTTCCCGTGGCGGATCACGGTGATCCGATCGGAGACCGCCTTGACCTCGCGCAGCTTGTGGGTGATGAACACGATCGAGGTGCCCTCGTCGCGCAGCTGACGCATGATCTGCATCAGCTCGTCCGTCTCCTGCGGGGTGAGCACGGCGGTGGGCTCGTCCAGCACCAGCACCTCCGCCCGGCGACTGAGGGCCTTGACGATCTCCACCCGCTGCTGAGCGCCGACGGGGAGGTTCTCGACCCGGGCGTCGGGATCGAGGTCGAAGCCGAAGCGGGCCGAGATCTCCCGCACCAGCGTCCGGGCGGCGCCCAGGTCCAGCAGTCCGCCGGGCCCGGTGGGCTCGTGGCCGAGCACGACGTTCTCGGCGACGGTGAACACCGGCACCAGCATGAAGTGCTGATGGACCATGCCGATCCCGGCGGCCATCGCGTCCCCGGGGTCGGAGAAGGTGACCGGCTGCTCGTCGATCAGGATCTGGCCGCCGTCGGGGCGGTACAACCCGTACAGGACGTTCATCAGGGTGGATTTTCCGGCCCCGTTCTCGCCCAACAGGGAGTGGATCTCCCCGGGCTCGACGACGAGGTCGATGGCATCGTTGGCCACGAGCGACCCGAAGGTCTTCGTGATGGCGCGCAGTTCGAGCTTCACACAACTCGCTTCCGTCAGCTCCGGCCACGTGCGGCCGGTCGAGCGAAGGGATGAGAGGCCGACCAGGTCTCACCGCCACGTCGATGCGACGGCCCAGGCGGGCTCCTCGGGCACCTCGGTGGCTTCCTCGGCGCCGGACGGTCGCCGGGTCGCGGCCCCGCCCGGTGGCGGGGCCGCGACCCGGTCACCTCACCTGATCAGGACTGCTCGGGGGCGGCGTCCGTCTCGATCTCGACGGTCCCGTCGATGATCTCCTGGGTGAGCGACTCGATCTCCTCGGTCAGCTCGGCGGGGACCTCGTCCTCGAAGTCGTGGTAGGGGGCCAGGCCCACGCCACCGTTCTCGAGGGTGCCGACGTAGGGAGTGGAGTCGAACTCCCCGTCCACGGCGCCGCCGATGACGTCCTCGACCGCGGTGGTCATCTCCTTCATCACCGAGGTGAGGATCACCGACTGGGCGTCCTCGTCGGAGGCGTTGGTCTCGTAGCCATCGGCGTCGACCCAGATCACCTTGCGACCCTCGCCCTCCTTGGCGGAGGCCAGGGTCCCCGCACCCACGGGACCGGCCACCGGCATCACGATGTCCGCGCCGGCGTTGTAGAATTCGTCGGAGACGGCCTTGCCCTTGGACTGATCCTCGAAGTCGCCGGTGATGGAGCCCTCCTGGGTCTCCTTGTTCCAGCCCATGGCCTCGACGTCGGTGTCGTGGGTGTCGTTGTAGTGGGCCACGCCGTCCACGAAGCCGTCCATGAAGATGGTCACGGTCGGGATGTTCACGCCGCCGTAGGTGGCGACCTTGCCGGTCTCGCTCATGCCGGCCGCGAGGTATCCGGCCAGGAAGGCGGCCTCGGCGGTGTTGAACTCGATGGGCTTGACGTTGTCGACCTCGATCGGGTCGCCGTCGGGGTTCTGGGCGGTGGAGTCCATGATCGCGAAGTCGACGTCCGGGTTCGCCTCGGCGGCGGTGCCGGTGGCGGGAGCCAGCAGGAAGCCGACCGTGAAGACCAGGTCGCAGCCTTCGGTGACCATGTTGTTGATGTTCGGCGCGAAGTCGGAGTCGGTGGTGGACTCGGCGGTCGCGTGATCGATGCCGTGCTCGTCCACGGAGTTCATCAGGCCGTCGTAGCTGGATTCGTTGAAGGACTTGTCGTCCCAGCCGCCGGAGTCGGAGACCATGCAGGTCTTGAAATCGGCCGAGGCGCCGTCGCCTCCCCCCTCGCCGTCGCCCTCTGCAGGGGCGGTGCCACAGGCGGCCAGGGTCAGGATGCCTGCGCCCGCCAGACCGAGCGTGCGCTTGATGCTCTTCATGAGATTCTCCTCCGGATGGATGGGGACCGGACGGACCCGGGTCTCGGGCAGCTGTTGGTCGCGGTCAATCGGACATTAGCTCTCCGGAGCGGCCGGCGAGTGCCGGTTCGAGCAGGCCGTGTGAACTGTTATGAAATCGACGCGGAGCGGGCGACCGCGTGGACACGAAGACCCCTTTCGCTCCCAGGGACCACCCGGCTGTGGCGGTCCCCGGGAACGGGGCCGGATCACCTCAAGCGGGCACGAGATCGCGCTGGACGCAGGCGCTCGCGAGCACGCCGGCACCGATGCCGATGGCGCGCTCGTCGATCATCAGGTCGCCCATGTGCAGGTCGTAGGTTCTTCCTCCCGGGGTGCGGGTGCCCAGGCGCGCGAGCGCCCCGGGCACCTTCTCGAGATACCAGGCGAAGTCCTCGCCGCCCAGCGACTGTGCGGTGGGGTCGAGGTACTGCCGGCCCAGCACCCCGGCCACTGCCGCCTCCAGCACGGCGACGGAGGAAGCCGAGTTCGAGACGGGCGGCACCCCTCGGTCATGGGTGACCCGGGCCTCCACGCCCCAGGGCCGGACCAGATCGGCGAGGAGCTCGACCAGCAACCGCTCGGCGCGGTCCCAGGCGTCATGGTCCAGGCAGCGCAGGGTCCCCTCGAGGGTGCCGGAGCTGGGGATGGCGTTGAAGGCGGAGCCGGCATGGATGCTGCCCCAGGTCAGGTTCACTCCGGAGCGCGGATCCATGCGGCGGGTCAGGGCGGCCGGCAACTGGGTGACGATCGAGCCGAGCGCGTAGATGAGGTCCTGGCTGAGGTGGGGCCGGGAGGTGTGGCCGCCCGAGCCACGCACCTGGATGGTGACCGGATCGGTCGCCGAGGTGATGGGGCCGGTCTTGAGCCCGATGTGGCCGACGTCGACCCCCGGGTCGCAGTGCAGGGCCAGGATGGAGTCGACCCCCTCGACCACGCCCTCGGAGATCATCTCCAGGGCTCCGCAGGGGTGCATCTCCTCCGAGGGCTGGAAGACCAGCCGCACGCTCCGGCGCAGCGCCCCGGCCTCGGCCACCCGCACCAGGGAGTGGGCGGCACCCAGGACCGCGCTCATGTGGACGTCGTGGCCGCAGGAGTGGGAGACCCCCTCGACAATGGAGCGGAAGGGGACCGTGGACAGCTCGGGGATGCCGAGGGCGTCCATGTCGGCGCGCAGCGCGATCGGTCGCAGGGTGGGATCGCTGCCGGGGATGTCGCAGATCGCTCCGGTGCGCGGCATCCGCACCGGGGACAGCCCCAGCGCGCTCAGCTGCTCGACGACGTAGTCGGTGGTGGCGTGCTCCTGCCGGGACAGCTCGGGGTGGCGGTGGAGGTGGCGGCGGATGTCGCGCAGCTCCTCGGCCCGCTCGGCGACGGTGCGGGCGATCAGGCCCTCCGGCCCGAGCATCGCTCGCTGCTCCTGCGTTCCCAGCAGCACCTGCTGTGCCTGCTCCACGTGCGCTCCCCCTGCTGCTCCGATCCTGTACCACGCCCTGCTCCGCGAGAGCCCGGTTCAGAGCAGGTGCTCCGGTCCGGTCCTCTCCAGGTCTCGCACCAGGGCTGTGAGGTCCTGGGCCCGGTCGTCGGCCAGGACCAGCAGCACGTCCTCGGTGTCGACGACGCTGATCCCCTCCAGGCCGACCAGGGCGATGTGGCGATGCGTCGAACCGTACACCGTGGCCCGGGAGGAGATCGCCTGCACCGTCGCCGTTCCCAGCGCCCGGGCATCGCTGTCGTCGGTGCCGACGCTGCGTGCGCCGCCCGCCTCGGGATGCTCCTCACGCAGCTGACGGGCCAGGGCCGCGAAGTCCCCGACGTCATCCCACGCGAACCCGGCCGGGACCACGACGACCCGACCGTCCGCGGCCAGGGGTTCGGCCAGGGCGTGGTCGATCGCGATCGCGGTCAGGCGCGGCCACACCCGCGCGATCAGCTGCTCGTACTCCGGGCTCCCGTGGGCGGCGGCGATCTCCCGCACCCCCGCGGCCAGCGGTGGGAGCTGCTCGGCCAGTGCGTCCAACAGCACCCGGGCGCGTGCCAGGAACATCCCGGCGTTCCAGAAGAAACGGCCGCTGGCCAGGAACTGCCGGGCCCGCTCGGGGTCGGGTTTCTCGACGAAACGGGTCACGGGGAGCGCGCCGTCCGCACTCGGCGTCCCGGGACGGCCGACGGCCGGCTCATACCCGCTCGCGCATTCGACGTACCCGAACCCGGTGGCAGGGTGGGTGGGGCTGATGCCGAGGGTGACCAGGTGGCCGGCCTCCGCGGCCCGGCGGGCGGCGGTCACCGTCTCGGCGAAGGCCTCCTCGTCGCCGATCAGGTGATCGGCGGCGAAGGAGCCGATCACCGCGTCGGGGTCCTCGCGCTCGACGACGGCCGCGGCCCAGGCGATCGCGGGCATGGAGTTGCGCGGCTCGGGTTCGCTGAGCACGCACGCCGCGCCGCCGAGCTGCTCGCCGACCTCCGCGGTGTGCCCGGCTCCGGTGACCACGATCGGCCGGCCGTCCGCGAGCGGGCCGAGCCGGTCCACGGTCTGCTGCAGCAGCGACCGTCCCACCCCGGTGGGGTCGAGCAGGAACTTGGGTCGGCGGCGGCGTGAGAGCGGCCACAGCCGAGTCCCGGCCCCGCCGGCCGGGATCACCGGGATGAAGGGTGCTGACGCCATCGGCCCAGGATATCCGGGCCCGCGACGCGCGTGCGGGGGCCTGAGCGGGGTCGCGGCACCGGCGGATCGAGGTGCCCAGGACCTGCACGTCAAAGTGCTAGGCTGACACCGCCCCTGTCGGGGGCGATGATGATGTCGCCGTGTCATGAACCGGTCGTCTGCGAAGGCGCGCCGAGGCCGTCCCGCGAGCCGGGCCGGTCCCGGTCCCGGCGCACCGCAGCACGGCGTCCGCATCCGCTTCCCGGCACCATCCCGACGCTTCTGGAGGAACTCCGTGGCATCCGCCCAATCCGGGACGCTGTATCGCGGTCGCGAGGGCATGTGGTCCTGGGTCGCTCACCGCATCTCAGGCATGCTCATCTTCCTGTTCCTGCTCGTGCACGTCCTGGACACCGCACTGGTGCGGGTGTCCCCCGAGGCGTACAACGAGGTGATCGGCCACTATAAGACGGTCGTCTTCGGTCTGGGCGAGGTCGGGCTGGTGGCTGCGGTCGTCTTCCATGCGCTCAACGGCCTGCGCATCATCCTGGTGGACTTCTGGTCCGGGGGGACCAGGCACCACCGCAAGATGTTCTGGGGCGTCGTGGCCCTGTGGGTCCTGCTCATGGCCGGTTTCCTGCCCCGCCACCTGATGCACATGTTCGGAGCTTGAGATGACCACTTCCACGATCCCCGACCCGAGCACCCGATACCGTCGCACCGGTCAGCGCGGCCTCAACGGCCAGATGATGTCGTGGCTGTTCATGCGCATGTCCGGCGTCCTGCTGGTCATCCTCGTCTTCGGCCACCTGTTCGTGAACCTGTGGCTGGGCGAGGGCGTCCAGGGCATCGACTTCGCCTTCGTCGCCGGCAAGTGGACCTCGCCGTTCTGGCAGGTCTGGGACCTGACCATGTTGTGGCTGGGCCTGCTGCACGGCGGCAACGGCGTGCGCACCATCATCGAGGACTACGCGCGCAACTCCACCCTGCGGCTGACCCTGAAGGGTCTGCTGTACTTCGCGGTGGTCATCACGCTGATCCTCGGGACCCTGGTGATCTTCACCTTCGACCCCTGCCCGGCGGGCGCCGAACCGAGTCTGCTGCCGTCCATCTGCGAGGGCTGACCGCCCGATCCCGGCTCCGGCAGCCCCCTCCACCCCAGTCCTTCCCGGTCGTGATCGAAACGGAGCATTTCCCAGATATGCAGACCCACACCTACGACGTGGTGATCGTCGGCGCCGGAGGCGCCGGCATGCGCGCCGCCCTGGAGTCCTCCACGCGTGCCCGCACCGCGGTCGTCACCAAGCTCTACCCCACGCGCTCACACACCGGCGCGGCCCAGGGCGGCATGTGCGCCGCGCTGGCCAACGTCGAGGAGGACAACTGGGAGTGGCACACCTACGACACCATCAAGGGCGGTGACTACCTCGTCGATCAGGACGCCGCTGAGGTGATGGCCAAGGAAGCCATCGACGCGGTGCTCGACCTGGAGAAGATGGGCCTGCCCTTCAACCGCACCCCGGAGGGCAGGATCGACCAGCGCCGCTTCGGCGGCCATACCCGCGATCACGGCGAGGCACCCGTGCGCCGCTCCTGCTACGCGGCCGACCGCACCGGGCACATGATCCTGCAGACCCTCTACCAGAACTGCGTCAAGCAGGACGTCGAGTTCTTCAACGAGTACTACGTGCTCGATGTGCTGATGACCGGCGATCCGCGGTCCGACGAGGGCGTGCGCGCCTCCGGTGTGGTCACCTATGAGCTGGCCACCGGCGAGATCCACGTGTTCCGCGCGAAGTCGGTGGTGTTCGCCTCGGGCGGTTTCGGCAAGATCTTCAAGACCACCTCCAATGCGCACACCCTGACCGGTGACGGCCCGGCGATGGCCCTGCGTCGCGGCATCCCCCTGGAGGACATGGAGTTCTTCCAGTTCCACCCCACGGGCCTGGCCGGCCTGGGCATCCTGCTGTCGGAGGCGGCCCGGGGTGAGGGTGGCGTCCTGCGCAACAACGACATGGAGCGCTTCATGGAGCGCTACGCACCCACGCTGAAGGACCTCGCTCCCCGTGACGTGGTCGCCCGGGCGATGGCCAACGAGGTGCGGGAGGGCCGCGGCGCCGGTCCCAAGAAGGAATACGTCTACCTGGACCTGACCCACCTCGAGCCCTCGCACATCGATGCGAAGCTGCCCGACATCACCGAGTTCGCCCGCACCTACCTGGGCGTGGAGCCGTACACGGACCCGATCCCGGTGTTCCCCACCGCGCACTACGGCATGGGTGGCATCCCCACCAACATCCAGGGCGAGGTGCTGCGCAATGCCACAGACACCATCCCCGGGCTGTACGCCGCCGGGGAGACCGCCTGCGTGTCGGTCCATGGCGGCAACCGCCTGGGCACCAACTCGCTGCTGGACATCAACGTCTTCGGCCGCCGCGCCGGCATCGCCGCCGCGGAGCACGCCGAGATGGTCGAGATGCCGGAGCTGCCCGCGGGCGTGGAGGATCCGACCGTCGAGCTGCTGCAGCGTCTGCGCGACCGTCCCGCGACCGAGGACCGCATCGCCGACATCCGCAGCGACCTGCAGGAGACCATGGACACCAACGTCCAGGTCTTCCGCAGCGACGAGACCTGTCGCCAGGCCCTGGCCGACATCGTCGAGCTCAAGAAGCGCTACGAGACGGTCGCCATCCAGGACAAGGGGATGCGCTACAACCTGGATCTGATGGAGGCCGTCGAGCTCGGCTTCCTGCTGGATCTGGCCGAGGTCGTCGCGCTCGGTGCGCTCTACCGCAAGGAGTCCCGCGGCGGGCACTTCCGCGAGGACTACGAGTCGCGTGACGACGCGACCTTCCTGCACCACACGATGGCCTACCGCACCCTGGACGGGGAGGAGGGCTCCGAGGGCACCTCCATCCGTCTGGGGACCAAGCCGGTCGTCATCACCCGCTACGAGCCGAAGGAGCGTACGTTCTGATGACCGCTGTCGCCGAGAAGACCCCGGCCCCCGAGGCCGGCGCCGACGAGATCCCCACGTTCGATGTCACCCTGCGCATCTCCCGTTTCAACCCGGAGTCGGAGCAGGGCTCCTACTGGCAGGACTTCACCGTCACCATGCACGGCACCGACCGGGTGCTGGACGCCATGCACGAGATCAAGTGGCACCTGGACGGGTCCCTGACCTTCCGCCGCTCCTGCGCGCACGGCATCTGCGGCTCGGACGCGATGCGGATCAACGGTCGCAACCGTCTGGCCTGCAAGACGCTGCTGAAGGACCTCGACATCAGCAAGCCCATCACCGTCGAGCCGATCAAGGGGCTGCCGGTCGAGAAGGACCTGATCGTCGACATGGAGCCGTTCTTCGACTCCTACAAGGAGATCATGCCGTTCCTGGTCGCCAGCGGCCAGGAGCCCAGCCGGGAGCGGCTGCAGTCCGCGGAGCAGCGTGAGCGCTTCGACGACACCACCAAGTGCATCCTGTGCGCCGCCTGCACCTCCTCGTGCCCGGTGTTCTGGACCGACGGGCAGTACTTCGGTCCGGCTGCCATCGTCAACGCCCATCGCTTCATCTTCGATTCGCGCGATGATGCCGGCGAGCAGCGTCTGGAGATCCTCAACTCCAAGGAGGGCGTGTGGCGCTGCCGCACCACCTTCAACTGCACCGAGGCATGCCCGCGCGGCATCGAGGTGACCAAGGCGATCGCCGAGGTGAAGCAGGCTGTGATCCGCGGCCGCGTCTGAGGTCGCGTGCCAGGCCGCGCTGCCCGCAGCGGCAGGCCCGGTTCTGACCGACGCCCCGTCCGGAGAGATCCGGGCGGGGCGTCGTCGCGTCCGGCGCTCGGTGCCGTCGGGCGGGGAGGACGCGGGCGAGGTCAGGCGTAGCTGATGACCAGGGGGGCGTGATCCGACCAGCGGGTGTCGTAGCTGGGTGCACGGTCGACCTGGACGGAGGTGGCGCGGGCCGCCAGCTCGGGGGTGGCGATCTGGTAGTCGATGCGCCATCCGGCGTCGTTGTCGAAGGCCTTGCCGCGCTGGGACCACCAGGTGTACGGGCCCGGTCCGTCCCCGTGGAGGGTGCGGTGGACATCGACCCAACCGTGCTCCTCCATGAGACGGTCGAGGTAGGCGCGTTCCTCGGGCAGGAAACCGGCCGACTTCCTGTTGCCCTTCCAGTTCTTGATGTCCCACTCGGTGTGGGCGATGTTGATGTCCCCGGTGAGCAGGACGTGGCCGCCGCCTGCGCGGAGGTCGGCCAGACGCTGCATCATGACATCGAGGAACTCGTACTTGTCGGTCATGGTCTGCGGCTTCTCGGTGTTGCCCGAATGCATGTAGCAGGAGATCACGGTCAGGGCCCTCCCGTCGCCGAGGGGGTCCTCGAGCTCGGTCTCCAGCCAGCGGCCGGTGTGGGAGGCGGCGCTCAGCCCGGGCAGACCCCGACGCACGCCCTCCAGGTCGATCGACTCCAGCGCGGTGCGGGCGGCGATCGCGACCCCGGCGCGTCCCTTCAGCTCCGAGGCCTCTCCCATGATGGACCATTCGTCCCCGACCAGGCCGGCCAGGAGGTCCCCGGGGGCGCGCACCTCCTGCAGAGTGATGACGTCGGCCGGGGTGTCGGCCAGCCAGTCGGGCATGCCCTTGCGCACGGCGGCGCGCAGTCCGTTGACGTTGACGGTCGCGATGGTGAGAGTCATGCCCCCAGTATCGCGATCTCCCCACCCTCGCCGCCAATCGGCATCCGCCCGAGTGTCTTACGAGCCCGCCCTGGCGGCCGGCCCCGGGCAGGAGCAGCCCTCAGGGGGCCGGGGCGGCCTGCCCCGGAGGTCCTCAGGAGGCCGATGCGCCGGCCGTCCCGGCGGCGTGCTCAGCCATCTCCACCACGTTCTTCATCAGCAGCGCCCGGGTCATCGGCCCCACTCCCCCGGGGTTCGGAGAGATCCAGGCGGCGACCTCCGCGACCGCGGGGTCCACGTCTCCGATCAGGGTGGCCTTCTCACCCTCGCCACCCTCGCGCCGGGAGACGCCGACATCGAGCACGATCGCGCCGGGCTTGACGTCGTCGGGACCCACCAGGTGGGCGGAGCCGGCGGCGGCGACGATCACGTCGGCCCGCCGCAGGTGTGCGGACAGGTCGGTGGTGCCGGTGTGGGTGAGGGTGACGGTGGCGTTGACGTCACGGCGGGTCATCAGCGCGCCGATCGACCGTCCGACGGTCACACCGCGGCCGACGACCACCACGTCCTTGCCCTTCAGATCGATGTCATGGCGCTCGAGCAGCTCGAGCACCGCACGCGGGGTGCAGGGCAGGGGGGTGAGGATCGGCCGGTAGGCGTTGAGGACCAGCCGGCCGAGGTTCATCGGGTGCAGACCGTCGGCGTCCTTGGCGGGGTCGATCCGCTCGAGGATCGCATCGGTGTCGATGTGCGAAGGCAGCGGCAGCTGCACGATGTAGCCGGTGCAGGCGGGATCCTCGTTCAGCTCGTCGACGGCGGCCTCGACCTGCTCCTGGGTGGCATCGGCGGGCAGAGACCGGCGGATCGAATTCAGTCCGATGTTCTCGCTGTCGCGATGCTTGCCGCGCACGTAGGCGGCGCTGCCGGGGTCCTCCCCCACCAGGAGGGTGGCCAGCCCAGGCTGCGGATGGCCTGCGGCGACGAGGGCGCTCACGCGCTCGGCGAGCTCGTTCTTGATGGTCTTGGCGGTGGCGCGGCCATCGAGGATCTGGGCGGTCATATCGCTCCTTCGGCGGGTGCCGGTGGGACGGGGCAGGTGGGGGGCGCGGCCGCGCAGGGCGGGCGGGTGCGGGAGCCGGCCGGGTGCCGTCTCCCGCACGGCCGCGATCAGTGCTGCTGGAGGGCGGTGTACAGGGGCTTGGAGTCGGCGAGCGCCGCGGTGCGGCGGCGCAGCGAGGCGATATCGGCTCGGCCGGTCAGGGCCTGGGCGATCACGTCGGCGACCTCGGCGAACTCTTCGCTGCCGAAGCCACGAGTGGCCAGAGCCGGGGTCCCGATGCGCAGCCCGGAGGTCACCCGCGGCGGGCGCGGGTCGTTGGGGACGGCGTTGCGGTTGACGGTGATACCGACCTCGTGCAGGAGGTCCTCGGCCTGCTGGCCGTCGAGCTCGCTGCCGGTGAGGTCCACCAGCACCAGGTGCACGTCGGTCCCGCCGGAGACCACCTTCACGCCGGCGTCCCGGGCATCCGGCTCCTGCAGACGCTCGGCGAGGATCCTCGCGCCCTCGAGGGTGCGGGCCTGGCGGTCCTTGAAGTCCTCGGAGGCGGCGATCTTGAGCGCCACGGCCTTCGCGGCGATCACGTGCATGAGCGGCCCGCCCTGCTGCCCCGGGAACACCGCGGAATCGATCTTCTTCGCCCACTTCTCGGTGCACAGGATCATCCCGGAGCGAGGGCCGCCGATGGTCTTGTGGATGGTGGTGGAGACGACGTCCGCGTAGGGGACCGGGTTGGGGTGCAGGCCCGCGGCCACGAGACCCGCGAAGTGCGCCATGTCGACCCAGAGGGTGGCGCCCACCTCGTCGGCGATCTCGCGGAAGGCCGCGAAGTCGAGCTGCCTGGTGTAGGCGGACCAGCCGGCGACGATCACCTTGGGCTGCTCGGCGACCGCGAGCTCGCGCACCGCATCCATGTCGATCAGACCGGTCTCGGGATCGGTCTCGTAGGCGACGATGTCGTACAGGCGCCCGGAGAAGTTGATCTTCATGCCGTGGGTCAGGTGCCCGCCGTGAGCCAGCGACAGTCCCATCAGCTTGTCGCCGGGGCGGGCCAGGGCATGCATGACCGCGGCGTTGGCACTGGCTCCCGAGTGGGACTGGACGTTGGCGTGCTCCGCGCCGAACAGCTCCTTGGCCCGGTCGATCGCGATCTGCTCGGCGACGTCGACCTCTTCGCAACCGCCGTAGTAGCGCCGCCCCGGGTAGCCCTCGGCGTACTTGTTGGTCAGCACCGACCCCTGCGCCTGGAGCACCGCGCTCGGCACGAAGTTCTCACTGGCGATCATCTCGAGGGTGCGCTGCTGGCGGGCCAGCTCGCGGTCGAGGACCTGGGCGATATCGGGGTCCAGCTCGGCGATGGACTGATCGAGGACGTTCACGGGGCCTCCTGCGGGGCGGACAAGGGGGGGACGGCGGGCGGGCCGTTGTCATCCCATCCTAGGCGCGGCTCAGAGGTCGATGCCGAGCCGGACGGGTTCCGGGACCAGGGTGATGCCGTACCTCTCGAACACCCGGTCCCGCACGTCCCGTGCGAGCGCGACGAGGTCCTCACTGCTGGCGCCGCCGCGGTTGGTCAGGGCCAGGGAATGCTTGGAGGAGACGGCCGCGCGGGGTTCGGCGGACAGCGCGTGACCGCGCTCGATGCCGGCGTGGCTGATCAGCCAGGCGGCACTGGTCTTGATCCGGCCCTCTCCCGCCGGGAAGCGGGGGGCCTCGGCGGGCAGGCGGGCCGCTGCCGCCTCATCGAGGATCGGGTTGGTGAAGAAGGATCCCGCGCTCCAGGTGTCGTGGTCACCGGGGTCCAGCACCATGCCCTTCTCGCCCCGGATGCGAAGCACCGCCTCGCGCACCTCGCTCATCGGGGCACGGGCGCCGACCTCCACCCCCAGAGCCGTGGCCAGCTGCGCATAGCGGATCGGCGCGGAGAGGCTACCGATGGTGTGCTGGAAGGTCACCGAGAGCACCACGTAGCGTCCGGTGGCGGAGGGGACGGGCCCGCGGTACGGGGTTCGCTTGAAGACGCTGTCACGGTAGGAGAAGTCGCAGTCGGCGGCGAAGAAGGTGCGCACCTCGCCCTGCTCGCGATCCCAGGTGCGCACACGCGAGATGGTGGAGGCCACCTCCTGGCCGTAGGCACCGACGTTCTGGATGGGCGTGGCGCCGACGGTGCCGGGGATCCCCGACAGCGCTTCGATGCCGACCATCTCCCGGGCCAGTGCGTAGCGCACAGCACGGTCCCAGTGCACGCCCGCGAAGTACTCGGCGATCGCACCGCCGCAGGTGGGGTCCAGCGGCGTCAGCTCGGCCGGGTCGACAGGGACCCCGTCGGGCTCGCCGGAGGGGCCGACCTCGCAGGTCGCATCCAGCAGCGGGGGATCCTCGGGGTCGCGCAGCCACACCACGGTCCCCTCGAAGGGCTGATCGGAGGCCACCAGGTTCGAGCCGCCGCCCAGCACCAGCAGCTGCTCGCCCGCCTCGTCGGCAGCGGCGACCGCGTCGATCACCTCGTCCGCGCTGCGGGCCTCGATGAGGGTGCGGATCTGCCCGCCGAGCCGCAGGCTGGTCAGGTCGGCGAGTCTCATGCGCGACCGACCGGGACGACGGTGGCGCGAGCACGGCCCAGGACCTTGGTGCCCCCGGACTGGGCGGTCAGGTCCACGCGGGCGGTCCCGGCCGTCTCGTCGATCGCGCCGACGACGGCGGTGACCTCGAGCGTGACCGAGCCGGTCGCCGGCACCTCGATCGGGCTGGTGAACCGCACCGAGTAGTCGCGCACCGCGGTGGGGTCGCCGAGCGCTTCGAGCAGTCCGGTGATGGCGGTGCCCATGGTGAGCATCCCGTGGGCGATCACGCCGGGCAGGCCAGCCTGCTGGGCCGCGGTGTCGTTGTAGTGGATGGGGTTGAAGTCCCCGGAGGCCCCGGCATATCGCACCAGGGTGTCGCGGGTGAGCTCGTGCTCGGTGCGGGCCAGCTCCTGGCCCACAGTGAGGTCGGACAGTGCAAGGGGTGCGGCGGTCATATCAGCTCCTGGTCTCCGATGGGGTCGTCACGTGGTCACTGGCCGCGCACGACGAGCATGCTGCGCACGGAGGCGACCTCCCCCCCGGACTCGTCGGCCAGGTCGACCCGGGTGGTGACCATGGCGTGCCCACCGGCGGCGCGGACCGACTCCACGGTCAGCGTCGGCACCAGCCGGTCCCCCGCGACCACGGCCCGATGCAGGGTGAAGGACTCCTCGCCGTGGACCACCCGGGTGAAGTCGATGCCGGCGGCCGGGTCCTCGATGTACTGGGCCTCGGTGGCCTGGGCAAGGGAGACCAGGAAGGTGGGCGGGGCGACGACATCGGCGTGACCGGCGGCGCGAGCCGCCTCGGGATCGGTGTGCAGCGGGGAGGTGGCCGCGGTGGCGCGGGCGAACTCGGCGATCTTCGCGGCGGAGACGACGTGCACCGGGCCGGGTGGGTAGGTGCGTCCGGCGAAGGCCGGGTCGGGGCTCGAGGCGGGGGTCTCGGAGGATGTGGTCATGTCAGCTCCCGGAACAGGCCGGCCCCGTGGTGGACCGGCGAGAGGATGTGGGCCGCGGCGACGGTGCGCCCCACCGGCCCCTGGACGCACGAAAGGCCACCCGGGGCGGACCCGAATGGCCTTTCATGGAAGAGAGCTCGGCCCGTTCAGCGGGTCTCGCGGTGAGCCGTCTGCTTGCCGCAGGTGGGGCAGAACTTCGGTAGCTCCAGCCGATCCGGGGTGTTGCGGCGGTTCTTCTTGGTGATGTAGTTGCGCGCCTTGCACTCGGTGCAGGCCATCGTGATCTTGGGGCGCACGTCTGAGGTCTTGCTCGCCACGGTTCGCCTCTTTCGTTCCGGGTAGCGCGCTCACCCGCGCGCCGCATGGGTCCCCTTGCGGGGAGATGATCTGCACTCCGGCTGAGCCGGCGTGGTACCGAGGGCGGGAATCGAACCCGCGACCTCACGATTATGAGTCGTGCGCTCTGACCGTCTGAGCTACCCCGGCATGACCGATGCAACGGCCCGATCTCGAACGAGATCGGGCCGGCGCAACCATCAGAGCCCTGAAAGGGAATCGAACCCTTGACCTTCTCCTTACCATGGAGACGCTCTGCCGACTGAGCTATCAGGGCAACCCGGTTAACTTTACACAGTCCCTACCCGGCGGGCAATTCCTGCGATGTCCCGGTGCTTCGGATCACAGAGATCCTCGGCGGCCTCGGATCACGAGGATCCTCGGCGGTGGCAGGTGAGGGATTCGAACCCACGTAGGCAATGCCAGCTGATTTACAGTCAGCTCCCTTTGGCCGCTCGGGTAACCTGCCTCGACGGCACGCTTCCGGTGGTGCCGGCCTGCGCCAGGCGGGCCGACCCCTGGAAGCGGGACCTGGAACAGCATACCGGCGCACCGTCGCCGGCGCGAACCATGATGCCCCCAACGGGGCATGAAGATGGTCACAGGCTCCGCCCGGCCCGGGCGGGAGCGATCCGCACCCAGGAAGGACTCACCATGGCAGATTCTTCGTTCGACATCGTCAGCGAGCTCGACCGTCAGGAGGTCGACAACGCCGTCAATCAGGCGGTCAAGGAGGTGCGGCAGCGCTACGACTTCCGCAACACCGGTGCCTCGATCACGCTCGGCGGCGACGAGATCGTGATGGTCGCGAACGCGGAGGAGCGGGTTCTGGCGGTGCTCGACGTGCTGCAGAGCAAGCTGGTGCGCCGCGGCATCTCCCTGAAGGCGCTCGACGTCGGCGAGCCCAAGCAGTCCGGCAAGGAGGTCCGTCTGGTCGCCGGGCTCAAGGAAGGCATCTCCTCGGAGGACGCCAAGAAGATCGCCAAGCTCATCCGCGATGAGGCTCCGAAGTCCGTCAAGCCTCGCATCCAGGGCGAGGAGCTGCGGGTGTCCTCCAAGAGCCGCGATGACCTGCAGTCGGTCATCGCGCTGCTCAAGGGCAAGGATCTCGACATCGCCCTGCAGTTCACCAATTACCGCTGAGCTGCGGCGATGACCGCGGACCCAGCGACGGCGCCACGCGCAGGAAGGGCCCCGATCCTCCGTCGTGGAGGATCGGGGCCCTTGCGCTGGGTGAGCCGGAGCTCACTGGGAGTTGGAGGTGACCTCCTGCTGCTCGGCGTGCTGGTTCAGCTCGTCGGACTTGGCCTGGAAGGCGTCGACGAGGCTGGAGACCTGGCTGGAGACGAAGGAGTTCCAGTCCTGCTGGTACGCGTCGTAGTCCGGGCCGACCCAGTTGACGCCGTTCACCTGGGCGGTGACCTGATCGATCGCCTCGAGGATCTGCTGCCCGGCCTCGGTGATGCCGGTCGCGACCTCGCGACCCTCCTCCGGATTCATTCCCTTGAAAGCCATGATGTACCCCTTGAGTGCTGAGAAAGTATGGACGTGCGGGTGGGAGTTTCGAGTGAGATCCGCCTGAGGATCAGGCGGAGGCCTCGCGCTGCTCGGCGGCGTTGCGGCGAGCGCGCTCACCGAATTCGGTCGCCTGCTGCACGATCTGCTGCACCATCTGGCCCAGGTTGCCCTCGAACTCGCTGACGTAGCGGTCGCGGTCCTCACCGGTCCAGTCGAAGTCGGTCACGCGAGACTGGATCTGGGTGAAGAGCTGCTGCGCTGTCTGGCCGGCCTCCTCGGTCTGGTTGCCCAGCTGCTCGACTTCCTCGGGTGTCATGCCCTTCTTCATGGTGTCCTCCATGTCGTCGTGTGGTTCCAGCCCACCCAGGGGCTGCGATCTCGGCGGCACCTGACCGCGTCCTCGATCCCTGTGCTCCAGGTGATGTCTTCACAGTAGACGGGCTCCCCGACCTTGGCGATGGGGACTACTCCCCATGCTCCTCCCCATCCCCCAAGAGCCTCGTTTCCCCAGGTCAGGATGATTTTCTGTGCCGGCAAAGGAATGTGGACGGACGATGGCCCCTCCTCATCGCGGTCTTCCTCGAGGAAGACGCGACCGGCCCTGCCCCGGGTCCGGGGCAGGGCCGCCGCTGGTGCTCACGCCCCGGCGGGCGTGTGGGGCTCAGTCGGTGCGGACGCTCACCGAGTCCTGGATCGACCGCACCAGCTCGATCTCCTCCTCGGCGCTCTCGGCGCCACAGCTGCCGACGATCTCGACCACATCCGTGGCGACCTCGCCGCGCGCAAAGATCGCGTAGCGGGCGGCCTGGACGACCGTGGGCCGGCCGGGCTGGGTGTATCCGTACTCGCTGGCGATCCACGTGGTCCCGTCGACGTCGATCTCCCCGGTCCCCAGCTCCTCGAGTTCCGGCAACGCCGCCTTGCGTTGCTCCAGGCCCGCCCGGGCCGCCTCGAGGGTGAAATCCGCGGCGAAGCGCTGCACCGTGACGACCACGTTCGCGCGGAAGCTGCCCTCCACCCTGGGCTGGGCGACCGCGAGCTGCACACCGGGGACCGTCAAGGTCTGCCAGGCATCCGGGATCTCGACGGTGATCCGAGGTGGGCCGGGGAACTCCGCGCTCGGATACGAAATTCTCTGGACCATGAAGTGGCTCCGTTCCTCCCACCGGCGACGGCGATCAACATATCAGCCGAGCATGAGGCCCGGGCGGGGCATCCATCCGGGCCGCAGGCCGTTCATGGGAGCCGCGAGGAGCTGTGATCAGGTCGTGGAGGTCGCCTCCTGCTCGGCGGCGTTGCGCTCCGCGGAGTCTCCCAGGTCGTTGACCGCGCTCATGATCTGATGCAGGGCGGGGATCATCTCCCCCGACCACTGACCGCGGAAGCGGTCGGCATCGGGGCCGGTCCAGTCGACGCCCTCGAGGCCGGAGGTCAGCTCCTGCTCGATGCGCGTGATCTCCTCGGCCGCCTCACGCAGCTGGCCCGCCATACGACGGACCTCCTCGACATTCATCCCCTTGATGGCGTTCACCGCTGGGTTCCCCTCTCCTTGGCTCGCGCGCCCGCGCTGTGCTCCGGTGGAGCGGTCGTGCTCCGGTGGAGCGGTCGCTGGCGTCCTGGTCGACAGCCTCACTCTAGAGCGCGGCCCGAGCAGCGGCCATGGGGAGGAGTCCCCATGGGGACAGCGACGCGGCATGAGCTTCCTCGGGGCAGGCCGCGGGCATGCCGCTCGGCCCCGCCGCCGCCTTCCGACGCGGAGCACGTTCACCCGGTCACCTGCGCGACCTGCAGTTTCATGGCACGGCCGCCGAACACCAGGAATCCCCGGCCGGCGGGGAAGTCGGCTCGACGGATCCTCCCCAATCCGGTTCCCAGCAGCGCGTCGCCGTCCATGTCGCTGGGCTGCAGCAGCAGGCCGCGCCGGCCGGCCTTGAAGGGCTGCGCCAGTACGTAGGCCTGCGACCACGACGCCGATTCGTTCTCGCCCACCACGAACTGTCCCTCCCGGGTGCAGGCCCGGATCAGCTTGTCCAGGTCGTTCTCCACCCCGGTGCCAGTGAAGTCCGCGACCCCGTCGATGAACAGGGCGAGCCTGCCCTCGCCGACGGTCCCGGACTCCACTGTCTGGCGCAGCTGCCCGGCGAGGTCCTTGACGGTCTCCGGGTCGGATCCCTCCACGTCCCAGACGGGCAGACCGGTCAGCGGGGTGCGCCGCGCGGAGAACCGCACCAGGCGCATCGGGGAGGCCATCGCCGCCAGACCGCTGGCGATGGTCAGCATGGCCGTGGTGCGGCCCGAGCCCATCGGGCCGGTGACCATGAAGGCGCCGCGGGGCTCGTAGGTGATCTCGGCAAGCGTCTCGTCGGCCAGGCCCAGCACCGGTGCCCCGTCCACCACCGGCCGCAGGGAGGAGAGTTCCACGCGCTCGGGCAGGCGCCGGATCTCCGGCGCCTCGGGCACTCCCGCCCGCCGCATCGCCTGGGCGAGCTTGGCGACCTCGCGGGACTGGATCGCCACGTTGGCGTCCCCGCCGTGCACGGCGACCTGCACCTCGTGGCCGTCCAAGATCGCGCGGCCGGGTGGCGAGCCGCCGTCGAGCATGTCCTTGGGCTCACCGAAGGCGGCGTAGTCATCGTCGCTGGCCATGCGGTGGATGAGGCGCCGTTGGATCGAGGAGCCCAAAGAGGTGGGGATGGCGTTGGGCCGGTCACCGGTGACGATCACGTGCACGCCCACCTGTCGACCGTCGGTGGCGATCTGCACGAAGGTGGTGAACCACTTGGTGAGGTTGGAGTAGTCGTAGGCCTCTCGGAAGGCGGCCATCCCGTCGACCAGCAGCAGGATACGCGGGGTCTCGGGTTCGTCGGCGAGCTCGCGGTACTCGGTGACCGTGCCGGCGCGGACCCTGGCGAAGGCCCGGGCGCGCTCGTCGATCAGTTCGCGCAGGGTCCGCAGCAGGCGGATCACCCGCTCCTCGTCATCACCGGAGACGATCGAGCCCACGTGTGGCAGCTCCTCGAGCATGGTCAGCCCCGAGGCACCGAAGTCCAGGCCGTAGACGTGCACCGGCCCCCCGCGCACGGTCGAGGCCGCGGAGATCGCAATGGTGCGCAGCGTCGAGGATTTCCCGGAGCCGCCGGTGCCGTAGACGGCCATGTTGCCGTCCCGGTCGGGGAAGTAGGACACGGTGGGCTGGGCTTGGTCCTCGGGGACGTCCATCACGCCCATCAGCAGCTGCTCGTCGGTGCGGCGGGTGGGCAGCAGCGAGAGGTCGTAGGCCTCGGCGAGCTCCGACAGCCATGGCTTGCGAGGGGCGGGCACCCCGGCCTGGTCGGCCGCCTCGATGATGGTGGAGACCATGCGGGTGATGTCGTTGGGTCCGGGGTCGGTGACCTCCGTGGTGGGCGGGGCGGGCAGGTCCCACTGCTCCCCGGTCCCGAAATCCTTCTCGACGATGTCGATGCGGGCGCGCTCGGGCTCGTCGGTCGTCCAGCCCCCTGCGTACCCGGTCTGGAAGGTGGCGATGCGGCCGGGCCCGGTCTTGGCCGCGGCGCGGCCGGGGATGCCGGGATCGAAGTGCGCGGCCATCTTGTCGCCCAGGATGTCCTTGGAGTCGGCTTCGTCGGCCATGCGCAAGGCGATGCGCAGGTTGGTGTTGGCGCGCAGATTGTCTTTGATCACACCGGCCGGCCGCTGGGTGGCCAGGATCAGGTGCAGACCCAGCGAGCGTCCCCGGGCGGCGATGTCCACCACCCCGTCGACGAACTCGGGGATCTCCTTGGCCAGCGCTGCGAACTCGTCGACGATGATGATCAGGCTGGGTGGGGCCTCCGGGTCACCGGTGCGCTCCAGGGAGACCAGGTCCTTGGCCTTCTTCCGGTTCAGCAGGTGCTCGCGGTGGTGCAGCTCGGCCCGCAGCGAGGTCAGGGCGCGCCGCACCAGGTGCGGGGACAGGTCGGTGACCAGGCCGACGGCGTGCGGCAGGGTGATGGCGTCGGCGAAGGCCGCGCCGCCCTTGTAGTCCACGAACAGGAAGGTGACCCGGTCGGGGCTGTGGGCGGTGGCCATGCCGAGCACCCAGGCCTGCAGGAACTCCGATTTGCCGGCGCCGGTGGTGCCGCCCACCAGGGCGTGTGGCCCCTGGGTGCGCAGGTCCAGATGGAAGGCGTCCTGGCCGTTGTGCCCGATCAGACCGCGCAGGTTCGAATCGTGCTTTCGGGGCTGCGGCGCCGAGCCGCCCCGCGGGGTCAGGGAGTTGTTCTCCTTCCACCGCTCGATGATGTGCCCGGGGTCCTCGCCCAGCTGGGTCCCGGCCAGCTTCAGGTAGGAGATCGCGCGGGGCAGGTCCGAGTCGTCGTCGATCGGCACGCCCGCGTCGACCACGGGCGACAGGTGGCGGGCCACCCCCGCGGCGACCTCGGTGGAGACGGTCTCGACGGCGACCGGGTAGTACCGCTCCCCCAGCCGGACGTGGCCGGCGTTGGCACCTTCGACGGCCTCCTCGACGGAGACGTAGGTGCGGCAGGCGGCCGGCAGGGCCGCCACGTTGGAGGCGGACCAGATCACGTGGACCCCGACGTCCGGCCCCTGCTCGGCGATGCGCACCAGGCGGGCCCGGTCGACGGGGGCGTCGTCCTCGATGACCACCACCAGGTTCGGGATGAGCGGCTCCGGGGGGACCTGCGGATCCTGGGTGATGTCGGGGGTCAAGGGAGTGCGCAGCGCGGCCGGTTCCCCGCCGCTGCGCTGCTCGATCAGCTCCTCGATGCGGGACAGCAGCGAGGTGCCGCGGCCGGGGGTGTCGGCCAGGTGGTCTCCGGGCAGCGGGGAATGGGGGCTGGAGGTGTGAGGCAACCATTTCAGCCATTGCCACATGTCACGGCTGGCTCGGGAGGTGATCGCTGCCAGCGCCATCTCCGCCGGGGAGTGGAGGGAGAACATCTGGGTCACGATCGCCCGGGCGACCCCGTCGGCCTCCTCGCCCCCACCGGCCACGCCGATGTTGCCGGCGCTGCGCAGGTCGGCGACGATCGGTACCCCGGCGATCCGTCTGTACTCCTCGTGCATGTCGTCGAGCATGTCGTAGTACTTGGGGATGGCGTCGTTCTCGCCGGGCATCTCGATGCCCACGCGGGACTCGGCGACGCCCAGGCCCAGCCGGACGGTGGCGAAGGCGTTGTGCTCGGGACGATGGGTCCACAGCAGGCGCCCCAGCCGGAAAGCCGCATCGACCGTGTCAGCCGCCGAGGGCGCCTCGACCAGGCGCACCGCCCGCTCGAGATCCTGAGCCGCGGTCACGCGCCGTTTGAGGGATGCCAGTCCCTCCTCGAAGTTCTTGATCTGCCTCTCCAGCTGCTTCTTCTGCTGGAACTTGCGGTTCAGGTATCCCGCGGTGGCCATCATCGGCATCATGAACACGAACATCAGCGAGAACGGGCTGCGGGTGATGGAGAACATGAAGCCGCCCATCAGGATGGGCGCGAACAGCATGAAGATCGGGAAGAACTGCGGATTGGGCTCCTTGGGCGGGGTGGGAGCCTTCAAGGGCCGGTAGGGGAAGCGCGGCACCACACGCGGGGAGCGGTTGAACTCGACCACCGGGGAGCTGGGGGTGGTCCCGCCCAGACGATGCAGGGCGATCACGGAGAAGGTCGTCTGCCCGATCAGCACCGTGTCGGCCGGGCCGATCACCGCGCGCTGGACCTGCTCGCCGCCGATCACCACCCCGTTGGACGAGCGCATGTCCACGATCTCGATGGAGTCGCCGACGTTGATGCGGGCATGGCGCTTGGACAGCATCGGATCGGCGATGCGGATGTCGAGGTCACCCTCGCGCCCGATCACACTGGAGCCGCTGGGCAGAGGGTACTCGCGGCCCGCCTCCGGGCCCGACAGCACTCGCATCAGTGCCACGGCCGCCCCGCGAGACTCGGAACGCGTGGCGTATTCGGTCGAGGAGTGGGCGATGGAGACCACACTGCCCGAACGCAGGCCCGCCTGGATGAGGTCGATCTGCCGGTCCAGGGAGCGCACCCCGTTCGCGCCCGGACCCGCACCGGGATCCTGGACCTGCAGCGTCAGCCCGTCGGGTGCCTCCACCTCGGAGCGCAGCGGATCGGCGAGGTACAGGGCACTGGCGACATCGGCGACGGTCGCCGTGGCGTCGGCCGTCACCTCGAGATCGGTGAGCCGATCCTCGGGTCTGCGCAAGGTCAGCTTGATGCGCATCGGTGTTCCTCCCCTGGTCGGGCCCCTGGCCCGTGTCCCGGGCCGCGGTGGGCGGGCCCGGAGCCGTCAGATCCGTCGTTCAGTCCTCATACCTGGTGACCGAACTCCTCCCACTCCCCCTCCGCCGCCGACT
>Ga0209487_1000078_pt1 | contig 89312 bp, 72 predicted proteins | sample Poulit2012_FD_187524 | JGI IMG/M metagenome (GOLD analysis project Ga0209487, IMG submission 187524) | Agricultural soil microbial communities from Georgia to study Nitrogen management - Poultry litter 2012 (SPAdes) (version 2) | ecosystem: Environmental > Terrestrial > Soil > Agricultural land...
AAAACGGTGTGTAAGTCCCCGCTATAAGCAGAAAAATAGCGCAGTGATCAAGCAGTTTAAACAGCTGGCGCAAAGCCGGCTGGCGTGCGCTGTGATAAAGCGTGGATGCGGTGTAGAGCAATACTAGGCTGAGGCCAAAGATGCTAAACCCAACAATTTTCCAGGGGTCCTCTTGGCCTACGGCTAAGGTAATCAGCAGCAAGGCACCAAAAACACTGAGCACGGCACCGATGCCATGGGTAATGCTGTTAAGAACTTCTTCGCGGTGGGAGTAGCTATCAGACACGATGGAATACCTAGATGATTTACGGGTGTATGCACAAGTGTATATATTTTGTTCTTTAGGTACAGCGTTATTTGTGACCGTCAAGTGCTGCTAGCAAAAAGGGCAGCTACTTGGCTGCCCTTTATGGTGCTATTTCTTCAGGCTATCGCGGATTTCGCGTAACAACACAATATCTTCAGGCGTTGGTGCTGGCGCTTCCGCCGCGGGCTCAATCTCTGCTTCTTCGCGCTTAATTTTATTGATAGTGCGAATCATCATGAACACTGCCAAAGCAACAATGATAAAGCTAATCACGTTGTTAATAAAAAGGCCGTAATTAATGGTAGCAGCACCAGCTTCTTGTGCTGCAGCTAAGGTGGCAAACTCTCCCTCTCCTAATACAAAAAAGAGCTCTGTAAAGTCCACACCGCCAAGCAATAAACCTACAGGCGGCATAATAATATCGTTAACTAAACTGCTGACGATGGTGCCAAAAGCGCCACCAATAATGATACCCACTGCCATGTCTACTACATTGCCCTGCACGGCAAATTCGCGAAACTCTTTAATAATGCTCATGGTTATTCCTTATTCGTTGTTGTTTTGCAAATTTGATTTATAACAAACTTGCTCGAAGCTGTCTGGAATAAAAAAATATTTAACAGAACTGCATGCAGTAGTAATGGGTAGTGAGTAGCGCTAACGCTAAAGCCTAGGTATAAAGAGAAGGTTATTACAATAAAAAAGCTAACAAACTTGGAGGTGGTTTATGAGCCGTATGTTGGTAAGGTCGATTTATTCTCGCCGTTCACCCATGATTCAGCTTGGCATGGATGTGGGTGATGTGGTGGAAGCCTTGTTGCAGCACCGCTTTTTAGGCTTACCCGTGGTGGATGAAAATCAAGTGGTGGTGGGATTCGTTTCTGAACAGGATTGCTTAAAAACCTTATTAGTTTCTGGATACCATGATGAAGGCAGTACTAAGGTAGAAGAAGTGATGCACAATGAACCACTCACCGTTACTCTCGATACCGCTATTGTAGATGTGGCGCAAATGATGCTGAGCAATAAACCAAAAATTTACCCTGTGGTGGATGAAAACATGAAGCTGCTAGGCATCTTAGAGCGTAGCCAGGTGCTGGTGGCACTGCGCGATCGTCGTCATGGCTAAACAATTCTGCTATTAGCATTTACGCAAGCGCTATAAGTGGTTGACTATATAAGCTATTTGGCTTTTAGATTTTGCGCACAATAGTATAAACTTTAACCTTTCATTTTATTTTTGGAGCGAACATGAAACCAGAAACAGTGGCCATCCACGGTGGCTTCGCGGGTGACCCCGAAACACATGCCGTTGCAGTGCCGATTTATCAAACCACTAGCTACTACTTTGATGACACACAGCATGGCGCGGACCTGTTTAACTTGGCCGTACCGGGTAATATCTATACACGTATCATGAACCCAACCAATGCCGTGCTTGAAGAGCGTGTGGCCATGCTTGAGGGTGGTATTGGCGCCCTGGCTATGGCGTCAGGTCAAGCAGCGATTACGGCTACCATCCAAACCCTTGCCGAAGCCGGTGACAACATTGTGACGGTGAGCCAGCTATACGGCGGTACCTATAACTTGTTCGCCCATACTTTCCCACGTCAGGGTATCGAAGCGCGTTTTGGTGACGCCAACGATATTCCTTCAATGGAAGCGCTCATCGACGAAAAAACCAAAGCAGTGTTCTGCGAATCCATCGGCAACCCAGCTGGTAACGTGGTGGATTTGCAAGCATTGGCGGATTTGGCGCACAAGCACGGAGTGCCCTTAGTGGTGGATAACACCGTAGCAACCCCTGTGCTATGCCGTCCCTTTGATTTTGGTGCTGATATAGTGGTTCACTCGCTCACTAAGTACATGGGTGGCCATGGCACCAGTATCGGTGGCGCTATTGTGGATTCCGGTAAATTCCAATGGAAAGACAATCCACGCTTCCCGCAGTTTAATGAGCCAGACCCCTCTTACCACGGCGTGATTTACACTGAAGCGCTCGGCGAGGCTGCCTTTATTGGTCGCGCACGTGTGGTGCCGCTACGCAACATGGGTGCGGCGCTTTCCCCTTTTAATGCCTTCTTGATTTTGCAAGGTATCGAAACCTTAGGCCTGCGCATGGAGCGTCACGTGGAAAACGCGCAGCGTGTGGCGGAATATCTGCAGCAGCATGAAAAGGTAGCATGGGTGAGCTACGCGGGCCTTCCCGATAGCCCTTACTACGATTTGGCCCAGCGTTACTGCAAGGGCACGCCTTCTAGTTTGTTTACCTTTGGTGTGAAGGGGGGTATTGAGGCGGGTGCACGCTTCATTGATGCGCTACAAATGATTAAGCGCTTGGTGAATATCGGCGATGCTAAATCCCTAGCGAGCCACCCTGCGAGCACCACCCACCGTCAGTTAAACGACGAAGAGCTAGCCAAAGCTGGCGTGTCTAAAGATACCGTACGTTTATCCGTGGGTATCGAGCACGTGGACGATATCATTGCTGATATCGAGCAAGCGTTAGCTAAAGCGTAAGCAACCTTTTTAGGTGTGATTAACCCTCAACGAGCTAGCTCGTTGAGGGTTTTTTTATGGCGAATCAGGGTGCGTTGGAGTTGGGTTCAGTGCCTTTTTCTCGTGCATCTAGTTGCACTTGTAGAATGTCCTCGTAGTTACGAATACGCGCCAAGTATTGCACGGGTTCGCCGCCACGCGCGTAGCCAAAACGCAGTGTGCGGTAGTAGTGCGGCTGCGATAACTTAGGTAACGCTTGTTGCAAATCAAACCAATTATTTGGGTCTAAACCTAAACGCTCCGTTAGCGCACGCGCATCGTGAAGATGCCCCATGCCAATATTGTAAGCGGCTAAAGCCATCCAACTGCGGTGGGGTTCTTCAATAGATTCGGGTAGGCGATTGCGTAAATTGGCGAGGTAACGTGCGCCACCGTCAATACTTTGCCAAGGGTCTAAGCGATTATAAACGCCCAACTCTTTGGCCGTGTTTTGTGTCAGCATCATGATGCCTCGCACGCCGGTGGGGCTGCGGGCATTGGGGTTCCAGTGGGACTCTTGATACGCTTGGGCAGCTAACAAACGCCAGTCTAAATCGTACTTCTCGCCTGCTTCTTTAAACGCCTGCTCGTATGTAGGCAGGCGTTCTTTGATGCGCCGCACAAAAGTGGCCACATCCACATAATCAAAATTCTCCACATGGGCATAATAGCGCGCCGCGTAAAGAGTAATGCGCGCTTCGTCGTTAGCGTCTTGATACCACTCATAAAGAGCATCTTTGAGTTCTTTGGTGCCTTTCGGCATTAGCCAAACAAGGTGGTCAGGCGTGGTATTCAGCGGAAAAGCTTCCACGAGCTCAGGAAAGTAGCGGCGATTAATAGAAAAAATATTATCATCAGCAATGGTGCAGTCCACCTCTTGGCGCCAGACTTTTTCTAAAATCTGCTCGGTGGTAAGTCCGTCGGCCACATTCCAGCGCAACTCTGGAGCATCGCTAGCCTTTAATGCTTCAAGCTGCTCGTTGTAGCTCGAATCACTGGTAATAAGTAAAGAGACTTCAGCTAAATCAGCCAAACGCTTGGGTTGTGGCCCATTGCGGCGGCACACCACATATTGCTGCACCTGGTAATAGCGAGGCCCCGTTTCAAAGCGCTCGGTGCGGCTTTCAAGTTCGGTTAAACCAGCGGCCGCAAGGTGGCCTTCGCCTCTTTCTAAGGCGTCTAGCACCTCTTTAATGCTTTCGTAGGTTTTAAAGCGCGGTTCGACCCCAAGGTAGCGGGCGAAGTCCTGAACGATGTCATGCTCAAACCCCGCTTCTTGTTCTTCGCGGTCAATAAAATAGGTGGTGGGCGCGTTACGAGTGAGAACGACCAAGCCGTGCTCGTGAATGGAGTCTATATCTTGGGCCACGCGCTCATAGTCCTCCGAGCTTGAACAAGCGCTTAGTAGTCCAATGCAAAGCATCATTATGGCTAAGAGGCGCATACTATTTCCTTATTATTTGTTTGCGTAAGGCCCTGTGGCCCTTTGACAGTATGAATAAGGGATTCTAGCTCAAAGATGTTGGCTATGGGTAGTTGTAATAAAGTCGTAAAAAAAGCCACCTGAATAGGTGGCTTGATGCATGGTTATAGGCTTCAGCCATCATTGGTGCTGTGATTCACCATTAGGTTCTCAAGCATGGCTACTCTGTCGTTAAAAGCAGGCAGAGCTTTTTTATCGATGGCGCTCACCATGGGAATATCTGCTTTGAGCGGGTTGACTGGGCGGTTATTCACATGCAACTCAAAGTGTAGGTGTGGCCCAGTGCTGCGGCCAGTGTTGCCAGAAAGGGCGATGCGTTGCCCGCGCGTTACGCGTTGGCCAGGCTTTACTAGGGCACGGTTTAGGTGCAAGTAACGGGTTTTGAAGGTAGTGCTGTGCTCAATTTCCACATAGATGCCCGCAAAGGGGTGATTGCGCACACGCGTCACTATGCCGTCGCCAGTGGAAAGCACAGGGGTGCCAATGGGAGTGGCAAAATCCACGCCATTATGGGGGCTCACACGGCCCGTGATGGGGTGCAAACGGCGCGGGTTAAAGGATGAGCTAATGCGGTATTGGCGTGCGGTGGGGTAGCGTAAAAAAGCCGGCGTCAAACTTTCGCCTTTATGGTTATAAAAGTGGCCATCCTCATGGAGGAAAGCACTGATGGTTTTGCCGCGGCTATGCAAACGTACACCTTCGATGCGGGTGCTGCCGGTGGCGGTATCCCCTACCATTTCGCGGCCAACCACTACTTCAAAGCGGTCGCCGGCACGAATATCGCGAGCAAAGTTAATTTGCTCCTGAAAAATATGTGTGGCACGTACGATTTCATCGTCATTTAAGCCCGCTCGCTTAGCGCTGACATAAAAGCTGCCTTCAATTTGGCCGGCATAGACGCTTTCGAGCCATTCTGTGTCGAGCAAAAACTCTTCAAAGGAGAAGTGTTTGTCGTCCACACGTTGGTACGCCACCTTGTGGGCTGGGCTTTTAATTAGCGTCATGCTCTCAAGAGTTTGGCTAAAGTCATCAGCAGAAAACTGGAACACTAATTGTTGGCCGGGCTTGAGCACATCAAGGGCGAGTAGCTCTTCATCACTTGCTAAAATGGCACGCATGGTGCTATTGCTGATGCGGAACTGGTTAAAAATAGTGCTGAGCGTATCGCCTTGTTCGATGGTGTATTGAACAGGAAGGGGCTCAACAACCAAAGCTTCGGTTTGGAGCTCAGCGGTTGTTTCTGCGCTAGAGGCTTGAGCAGCTTCTTCTAGGGTGGGCGCCTGCATTACCTCCAGTGAGGGGCGGCTTGAGGGCCAAAAAGCGAGTGCGGACAAACTGATAATACAGGCAATAAGAATATATCTGTGTGGCTGTGGAAATAATTGCCACTTTGTAGCTAATGTTTGAGACATGGGCGTTACCAAGGTTGTCATGAGCCCGGCCGTTACTTGCAAAAAAGTGCTAAGAAAAAATACGCCAAGCGACTCAATCGTAAACTTAAAAAATTATATAAATTTGTAGCAGAACTTGATGAATTATAAGAAGCTTTATGTAGTGCGCAACAGGATATAGCTCAGAAAGTGTGATTTGTTACAAAAAAAGAACAAATAAATTCATAAATTGCTAATAAAAGATCTATATTTCGACAAATTCAGAAGCGCCACTGGTGAGCTGCTGCAAAGTATGTTGGCAGGCTTCCACGTGTTCCACCGGCACAGTAATGGTGAAAAGCGCACCAAATTCATCAAAGGTTTCGTTTTCAAATACCGTATCGAATTGAGCGAGACGCGATTTTAGGTGGTCGATTTGGCTATAAGGGCAGTGGCCCTGCAAACGTTGGCGCGGTACATAAAGGGATTTAGAAGCGTTTTGCAGGCATTGATTAACGCCGCTGCCATAGGCGCGAGCCAGCCCGCCCGTGCCTAATTGAATGCCACCATACCAACGGGTGCACACCGCCAACACCTTATCAAACTGCTGATTTTCAATGGCTGCGAGCATGGGGCGCCCAGCGGTGCCGCCGGGTTCGCCATCATCGCTAAAGCGGTATTCATCGCCAATTTTCCACGCCCAACAATTGTGCGTTGCACTGGGCGTGGAAAGCTCCTCGATTTTTTGCATGGCCTCGGCAGGGGTTTCTACAGGCACCGCTTGGGTAAAAAAGCGGCTTTTTTTAATCAATTCTTCAAACTGTGCGGGGCCATTGAGCAAATAAATCATACCGTTTTCCCTTTAAAACCAAGCGAGAGAAGGGTAGGAGTGTAGCGAATTTATTAAACCGCTGCTGAAAGACTCATAAAAAAGGTCATCAGCAGAGGTGCCAGCAGGGATAAAACCAGGCCACTGATAATAGCGATGGGAACAAACTCATAGCTATAGGCTTGGCGCACAAAGGGGAGTGTGGTGCTGGTGGCTGTGGCGCCACCGACGCCAATGCTGCTGATGGCACTGCGCTGGCCGAGTAAAAACACCGCGGCAATGGCGGCCAGTTCGCGAATCAAATCGGTAACCACCGCCACACCGCCATAGCTGCCGCCGAGGTATTGGTCGGCCAAGGCACCAGAGAGACTGAACCAACCAAAACCGCTGCTCAGCGCAAGTGCCGTGGTGAGCTTTTCGCCAGTGAAAAAACTAATAGCAGCACCCGTGGCCAAGGAAGAAGCCAGCACCAAGGCGGGAATCAAGAGGATGCGCGGCGCCACCCAAGCGCGCTGAAAACGCAGATGAGCAAGCTCAATGCCAATCAATATCAACAGGGCGTAAAGCCAATGGCTAATGTCCAAAAGTTGCGCGCCTAAGGGAGTGGCTTCCCAACCAAAACGGTGGCAGTAAGCACCCGCTAACACCAGAGCAAAAGCGACCACGCACTCACGAACGGGGTGCCATAAATCTTGCCAACGGCGTTCACTGCGTTGAGCTTTGGGTGGCGCAAAACGCTTGCCCAGGGGCCATAGCACCACAAAGGCCGCTACACTGGTGCCGCCGCCATAAAGTAGCGCCATCTTGAGGGTGTTCATGCTCTCGCTCAGGCTGCTAAGCACAGCGCCCGATTTCACCCCAATCACCCACAAAATGGCCCACACCACAGGCAGCACGCCATAGCCTGCTAGGCGCACCAAGGGGGCAGGCAGCAATTTGCCAAGCACAAAACCCAAGGCAAAGGTGAAAAATATAGGCCACAACGCCGTGGCCACGTGCATAAACTCAGTGAACATCAGTTTTCAGTGCAGCGCATATTGGCACAAATAGCTCGGTACCAATGGAGCCGCCAATGGCAATCATGGCAAGGTGACGAGATTTTAAATCGCGGCGTAATTCACCGCCGGCTTCCTGAGAGGAGCGGGACATGGCAGACCTGTGAAGCGAGGTTAAAATAAGCGCGTATTGTGCTTGCTTATGCGCATAAATGTAAGGGGTAGTGCGATTGGTTATATTGACAGCTCTATTCTCATGGCGCACAGTTCGCCACAATTAAAAATGATAGTGGGAGCACGCCATGAACGCTGTGGTAGTAGCGGTGGCTTTGATGCTAATACTGAGCTTGTGCCGCGTGCATGTGGTGGTGGCACTAATAGTGGGCGCACTGGCGGGAGGCCTACTAGGCGGGCTTAATATTGAAGAGACCTTGCGCGCCTTTCAATCTGGCTTAGGCGGCGGTGCCACGGTGGCGTTATCCTATGCGCTACTGGGGGCTTTTGCGGTGGCCATTGGCAAATCGGGGGTGGCAGATGCCCTCGCAAACAAAGTGCTAGCACTGATTGGGCAGCGCGACCCGCGCCAAGCAAAAGGGGTAAAAGCCTTGCTCATTACCTTATTGTTGTGCGCTGCCATTGCATCACAAAACCTCTTACCCATTCATATTGCTTTTATTCCGCTGCTGGTGCCGCCCTTGCTTTACGTAATGGATAAGCTCACCCTCGATCGTCGACTGGTGGCGTGCGTGCTCACTTTTGGGTTGATTACGCCGTATATGTTTTTGCCCGTGGGCTTTGGCGGTATCTATCTCACCGAAATATTGCTTGCCAATGTGGCATTAAGTGGCGTGCCCACCGAGGGGCTGAGTGTGATGCGTGCCATGGCTATTCCCGCAGCGGGCATGCTAGCGGGGCTCTTAGTGGCGGTGTTTATTAGTTATCGCAAGCCGCGTCAGTACACACGAGAAACTCCCATTGAAGCGCGCCAAGTGCAAGCCAATTATAACCCTCACAGTTTGTGTGCCGCCGCCGTGGCCGTGTTGGTGGCCTTTACGGTACAGCTGTGGCTTGATTCTATGATTATGGGAGCCTTGTTAGGCTTTGTGGTGTTTTCGCTCTCGGGGGTGGTGGGGTGGAAAGAATCCGATGATTTGTTCACCGAAGGCATGAAGATGATGGCCATGATTGGCTTTATTATGATTACTGCCTCGGGGTTTGCAGAGGTGATGCGCGCCACCGGCGAGGTGCAAACCCTAGTCCACACCGCCGCCGAACTGATGGGAAGCAACAAAGCCCTGGGGGCTTTTTTAATGCTGCTGGTGGGTTTGTTGGTGACCTTGGGTATTGGCTCCTCGTTTTCTACAGTACCCATTATTGCTGCTATTTTTGTGCCCTTAGCCTTAGAGCTGGGCTTTAGCCCGTTAGCGATTGTGAGCCTAGTGGGCACCGCCGGTGCCTTGGGCGATGCAGGCTCGCCGGCCTCTGATTCCACCCTTGGCCCCACCTCGGGGCTGAACATGGACGGGCAACATAATCATATTTGGGACACAGTGGTGCCCACTTTTCTGCATTACAATATTCCCTTACTGATATTTGGCTGGCTAGCAGCCATGGTGCTCTAAAGGAGACGCTTTATGTGGGCAGTGTTACGAGCAAAGTTTGGTTATTGGTTGGCACGGCGTTTGTTTGGCCAACGCTGGGCGCAGCAAAACCCCAAAGTATGGGAGTGGATGCAAAATCAATACGTGCGCATGGCCAACACAGGGCACAGCGAAGCGCAGGCGTTTTATGGGCACCTGCTTTATCACAAGGGCCAAGGTAAAGCGGCAAAATATGAAGGCTTGCGGTATTTGCGTTTGGCAGCGGAACAGGGCGATGCCAAAGCCGCCTACCAAGTGGGCATGCACTTTTTAAAAGAAGCAGATACCACCCAAGCCAAACGCTGGTTTGAAATGGCCGAACAACTTGAACACCCCATGGCTGAAGTGCAGCTAAATAAGTTGCGCCAGCACGATGAAGCATAAAACCCTTGGCAGCGTAGGCATTGTGGCTGGCACCGCCTTAGGGGCGGGCATGCTAGCCATGCCCATTGCCACCGCAGGTGTGGGGTTTGGCACCACCGTATTGTTGCTTGTTGGCCTATGGGCGGTGATGAGTTACACCGCCTTGTTGATGGTGGAAGTGTATCAGCATCATTCCCCTCACAAAGGGTTAAGCGCCTTAACCTATTATTACCTTGGCCGCCCGGGGCAGTGGGCTGCCAACCTCGCCATGCCATTTTTGCTCTATGCCCTGATTGCTGCGTATTTAGTGGGTGGCGGGCATATTGTGAATATCTTTTTGCAACAGCTTGGCCTAGCGCAAGCAGCAGAGTATCTCGGCATAGTGTTGTTCGCCCTGATTGGCGGGGGTGTGGTGGTAGTGGGTACTCACTCGGTGGATTTAGTGAATCGCCTTTTGTTTGCCGCCAAGATCGTATTCTTACTGCTGATGTTGATCCTGCTACTGCCTTTCGTGAAAGGCGACCTGCTATTGGCCACCCCAGTGCAACAGGCCTTGGTGCTGGCGACTATTCCCATTATTTTTACCTCTTTTGGCTTTCACGGCAGCATCCCCAGCATAGTGAGTTATATGCAAGGCGATGTGGCCAAACTAAAACGCGTCTTTGTGCTCGGCAGTGCCATTCCTTTAGTGGTGTATTTATTATGGCAACTGGCCACGCTCGGTGTGGTGCAAGGCCAGGTGTTTTTAGCCGTATTGGCAGAATCCGCAGGGATTAGCGGCCTGCTCACCGCGCTAAAAGCCGTGACCCCACAGGTGGAAGTTGCCGTGCGCGCCTTTGCAGGATTAGCGCTGGCCACCTCGTTTTTAGGCGTGTCGCTAGGCTTGTTTGATTTCTTAGCCCAAGTGTTTCGCCACGGCAACCACTCGCGCGGCCGCTTACGCACCGGCCTACTCACCTTTTTGCCGCCCTTGGCTTTTGCCTTGTACTTTCCCCAAGGGTTTGTGTTTGCTCTCGGCTTTGCGGCGGTGGCACTTTCGGTGCTGTCTTTATTATTGCCAGCGCTCTTAGCGTGGCGCGTGCGCCAACGCCACAGCCACAGCCAACAGCATTACCGCGTATGGGGCGGCAGCGCCGCATTGGCCCTAGTGCTGGTGGTGGGCGTGGGGATCATTGCCATACAGCTGGCGGTGGTGGTGGGGGCGTTGCCGGATGTGGGGTAGGCTTGCAGGCAAATAACACGTAGATTTGCAGCGCTAAATTCATACAGAAGTTTAGCGCTACAGCTTGGCAGCCACAGGGATTGGGTTAAGTTAATGGAAATTTATTTGACGAAAAAAATTAAAATTACTAAACTTCGCGGCAATATACCCGCCAAGCCTAGCCTTTTTGATTCGTCGAACTGGATGCTGAAATTGTGCGGGTTTTTTCGTTTTAGGGGTTGTGTATGAACAAGATCCCTTTCGATAAGCCAGTCATTAATGTTGCTGAACAACTAGCACTCCTCGAAAGCCGCGGACTAATTATTAGAAACCCAGAAAAAGCGGCTCACTATCTCGAAGTGATTAGCTACTTTAGGCTTTCTGCCTATATGCGTCCGTTCCAAAAAGCGAATGACGAGCAGCATCGCTTTTATCCCCAAACAGAATTTAAACAGATTGTTGCTTTGTATGCGTTTGATAGAGAGCTGAGACTGCTGTTGCTCGATGCCATCGAGCGTATTGAGGTTGCTGTGCGTTCGATGGTGAATATTGTTATGGGTCAAAAGAATGAAGACCCTGATAAACCTCATAGCGGCAGCCACTGGTATTTGGAAAGAACAAACTTTAAAGATCAGTATCGACACTCAAAACTCATTGAAGAGTTTGAGAATGTGGTAGAAAAAGAAAATAAGATACTTGAAAAAGAGCAGCAAAAACTGATGAAAGGGCGCTTAAGCGATACCAAAAAGCAAACGATTATCGATTTAAAGCGCCGAGAGAATTATTGCCGCTACTACACAACAAAATATTTTCCACCAAAGTTACCGCCAAGTTGGGCCGTGATTGAAGAGTTAAGCCTTGGCTCCTTGTCGCATTTATATAAGGGTTTAGCTGAGGACAGTGACCGCAAAGCGATAGCTAGGCGCTTTAATACTCCGCAAGACAAACTAGCGAGCTGGCTACATACATTAACTTTTATACGTAATTGTTGTGCTCATCACGCGCGCTTGTGGAATAGGGAGTTATCTATTGCTCCAGCGTTAATGCGTGACCCTGAATGGCAGTTTCCTAAAGTGCTCCCCAATAGCCACATACAACCAGCGAGGCGTTTATATGTGGTTATTTTGTTGATAGTGCACTTGATGAAGCATGTAAGTCCCAATAGTGATTGGGCAGGTAAATTCATACAGTTGCTAGATAAATACCCTGCTGTACCACTAAGAAATATGGGATTTCCGGAAGATTGGAGGGAGCATCCTTTTTTTAGCGAAAAACCATAACAGTAATTATTAAGTAAAATTATGGGCTTAGATTTAATTCACAAGTGCAACTCTTGTTTTGGTTGATAAGTCGCGTTGTGCTTGTGAGTTGAATGCACGTTGTTTAATGGCTTGCTAGCATCGGCAAGTGGTAAAAAACTTGATGGGGGAAGCCATGAGTCGAATGCATTATCACTGGTTAATAGAGCTGCTGGTTTACTGGGAAGGGAGTGTAAGACCTAGCGAACTAAGCTATTACACCAACATTACTCGGCAATACGCGAGCCGGGTGGTGCAAGAGTATATAAAGAATAATGAAGCTCAATTGGATTATGATTCCCGCGAAAAACATTACCTAGCCACTCAGCAGTTTGCGCCGCGTTATATTACTGGCAACGCAAGTGAATATTTAAACTGGTTAATGGGTTATAACACCTCGTTGGTGGCCCCTTTGCCTACTCAAGCAGTAACCTTGCCCACCCGCCATATTACCCCCGCATTTGTACGCCCCATTGTGCGCGCCCTACGCGAAAAGCGCCGACTCGATGTGGATTACCGTTCCATCGGCAACCCCGATAAAGACGGGCGCATTATCGTGCCGCACCATTTAGTGCAAACCACTTTGCGTTGGCATGTGCGTGCTTGGTGTGAAAAGAATCAGGACTACCGCGATTTTGTATTGAGCCGCTTTCAGGGCACACCACAGCTGTTAGATAAAAGCTCCAAGGACGACACCGAAGATGTTGGCTGGCAAACTCAAGTCACCGTTACTCTAGCGCCAGATGCTCGCTTTAATGAAAGCCAGCGCGCCATTATTGAGCGCGAGTTTGCCATGGAGCAAGGTGTACTAAAAATCACCACTCGGGGCTGTTTGGTACATTATTTACTGCAAGCACTCAATATAAACCCTGATGTATTAAGCGGAGATGCAACGGCGCAACAATTAATGATCGTCAACAAAGATGAGATTGCGCCTTGGCTTTTCAGTTAAAAACTAATCTATATCAATAAAAAAGGAAGGGGACTGTCAACTAAAGTTACGGTGGTTTTGGACAGTGTTGCTAAGTTAAAGACTGTGGCTATGCTATTTAAGTCGTTCGAAATATAAGTAAAACAGTATGCAGCAACTAACTGACTTAAAAGCTATTCTACATTCCAAGCGTGCGAATATTTATTACCTAGAAATGTGTCGAGTGATGCAGAAGGATGGGCGTGTGCTTTATCTCACAGAAACGGACAAACAAAATCAATATTGGAATATCCCCATCGCCAACACTACTTGTTTGCTGCTTGGTACAGGCACTTCTATTACTCAAGCAGCAATGCGAATGCTGGCGCAAGCAGGGGTCTTGGTGGGGTTTTGCGGTGGTGGTGGAACGCCGTTGCTGATGGCGACAGAAATAGAATGGATGACACCACAAAGTGAATATCGACCTACCGAATATATGCAAGCGTGGATGAGCTTTTGGTTTGATGACAGCAAGCGTTTAGCGGCTGCCAAGCAATTTCAATTATCTCGGTTACAGTTTTTAGAGAAAGTTTGGTCTAAAGATCGTGAACTCAAATTTGAAGGGTTCGACACGCAGTTTGATTTTGTTAAGCAGCTCATCACTATGCACCCAGAAAAAATAGAAGCCGCCCCTACAGTTGGGAAATTGCTACAACTAGAAGCAGACATGACCAAAAAATTATATCGGTTTGCAGCGAGCGGCACGGGTAAAGAAGGCTTTGTGCGTGAGAGGGATTCGCAAGATAAAGCTAATGCCTTTTTGAATCATGGTAATTATCTGGCTTATGGATTAGCAGCTACTACATTGTGGGTGCTTGGTATACCGCATGGTTTCGCTGTGATGCACGGTAAAACACGCCGTGGGGCGTTAGTTTTTGATATAGCAGACCTTATCAAAGATGCGATTGTTTTGCCTTGGGCATTTATTTGCGCGAAAGAAAATGCAACAGAACAAGAGTTTAGACAGCAGTGCTTACAGGCATTTACGCAACATAAAGTACTCGATTTTATGTTTAACGAAGTGAAAAGCGTGGCTTTCCAATTTGCTTCAAACACTGTGCAAGGCGAAGTGTAATGCTGGTGATTTTTGTTTCTCAGTGTGAGAAGAACGCTTTAGCTAAAACCAGACGCGTGCTTGATGCGTTTGCCGACCGTATTGGTGACAACACGTGGCAAACGGTAATTACTGCCGAGGGTTTACAAGCGGTGAACAAGCTACTACGCAGAACCGCCAGTAAAAGCACCGCCGTAAGCTGCCACTGGATACGTAGCCGTTCACGTAGTGACTTACTTTGGGTAGTGGGAAACAAAAGGAAGTTTAATGAGCGTGGCGTGGTGGCAGTGAATTACACGCAAAGAAATATTTTGCAATCAGGTTGGGAAAATAACTGGGTGTTAATGCCAGCTATTCAAATAATGGCTACTTTAGGTGCATTGTTGCATGACACAGGCAAATCAACGCTTGGTTTTCAATCTAAATTATTATCGCAAGCTAAGGTCGGCGATCCTTACCGTCATGAATGGCTGTCATTAAAAGTGTTTAAATTTTTAATTAAAGGATGCCAAACAGACGAAGAATGGCTAGAGCGGTTTTGTGATTTAAGCAGCTATCTTGAGGCTAATCCCTATTCGGATGCTGAACTAAATACAAACAATAAAGATGCAGCAAATATTGATGATATGCCGCCTTTGGCGCAATGGTTGGCTTGGTTGATTGTAAGCCACCATAGATTGCCACCAATGGACAAAGTGTTTTATTCCCCAACAGAAAGCGCTTTAATTAAGCAAAGCGACCCTAAAAAATTTAGACGCACCCAGAAAGGCTTTTATAAAAGGCTTAAAGCACATGACTATTGGGTTAAAAACCCTAAATCAATAGAGGAGCTAGAACTAAAGCAGCAAGAAAAGTTTTGGCAAATTCAACAGCCTGTTATTTATAGCAGCGCTTGGCAAAACAGCTTAAAGCGTTGGGCAGGTAAAGCATTAAAAACACCCTATCTTTTGCAGCTTAGTGAGCAGCATGCAAAAAATGGTGAAGCGATTAGCCAGCCCTTCTTGCTGCATTTGTCGCGCTTATCATTAATGCTAGCAGACCATAATTATTCAAGCTTAGGTACTGATGTAGACAGCGTTAAAAAGCGAGTTAAAGGCAGTGATGAATTTAAAGATTTGGCGGCAAACACTGACCGTACAACAGGGGAGATAAAACAGAGCCTAGACGAACATTTATTAGGTGTAGCCAAGTTTTCGGCTGACTTAGCTAGGAAGCTACCCATCATAGCCAATGAATTACCAACGCTTGAACGACAAAAAAGCTTAGAGAAAGACACGAATATTCAGCGTTTTAAATGGCAAAACAAAGCAGTGCAGCTCGCTAAAGAGTTGCGTGCCGCAAGTGAGGATAACGGTTTCTTCGGCGTTAATATGGCCTCTACAGGCTGTGGAAAAACCATAGCTAACGCGCGGATTGCCTATGCATTAGCCGATGAAAAGAAAGGGGCGCGCTTTACTATTGCGCTCGGATTGCGGGTTTTAACCTTACAAACAGGGCAGAGTTTGCGTGAAGACTTAGGCTTAGAAAACGATCAACTCGCAACGCTTGTGGGTGGTAGCGCACACAAAAGCCTCTTTGATTTGCAGAGTAAGCTTGAAGAGGAGCCTAGCCATGGCAGTGAGTCAATAGAAAGTCTGTTGGATGAGTTGCTAGATAGCGACGTGCTTTATTCAGAGTTAGATGATTTAAATTTAGGCACAGCACTGGAAAGCGAAAAAGCAAAGCAGTTACTCGCTTCCCCTGTGGTTAGCTGCACCATTGACCACATTATGCAAGCAAGTGAGTGCCGCCGTGGTGGTAAATACATAGTACCTATGTTGCGTTTGCTTTCTAGTGATTTAATTCTTGACGAACCCGATGATTTTAACCAAGAGGATTTACCAGCCCTAGCGCGTTTAGTGCACCTAGCAGGTGTGTTTGGCTCTCGTGTGCTACTGTCCTCAGCCACTCTACCCATAGATTTAATTACAGGGTTGTATCGTGCGTATTACGCGGGGCGGATGGTTTATAACGAAAGTCAAAATAAGCCAAAGCCCAGCGTTGCCTGTGCATGGATTGATGAAAAAAGAAGTAACACCGCGCACATTCAAACAACCGAAGATTTTTATAACGCACATCAAAGCTTTGTAGAAAAACGCGCTAAGTTTCTTGAGGGATTGCCCGTTCGCAGACAGGCCAGTGTTTTGCCATTAACCTTAAGCTATCACAAGGAACAAGAAGGCCAGTTTTATACCGAGCTTGGTCAGTCTTTAATAAATGAAGCTATAAATCTGCATGAAAAACATAAAATTGAAGGCGAGCAGGCAAATTTAAGCGTTGGCTTAATTCGTATTGCCAACATCAAAAATATTGTGCAATTGGCTCAAGCAGTTTATCAACATGGCAAGGTGGACTCACAATACCAACTGCACTTGTGCTGTTATCACGCTAAGCAAATATTGCTGCTGCGCAATCGCCTTGAGCAGCGCTTAGATAAAATTCTTAAACGAAAAGAAGAGCATCCAGAGCTTATATTTCGACATCCTGAAATAAGCCAAGCAATTACCAATAGTGATAAGAAAGAGCATATTTTTATTGTTATGGCCACGCCTGTTGCCGAAGTAGGGCGGGACCATGACTACGACTGGGCTATTGTAGAGCCATCCTCCATGCGTTCAATTATTCAACTTGCAGGCCGAGTTTGGCGTCACCGCCCGAATAAAGTGGCAAGCACTCCCAATATTTCTTTAATGCAATTCAACATTAATAGTTTGTTAGTTAACAAAAGCTTAAATAGGCCCGTGTTTGTTCGGCCTGGTTTTGAAAGCGCAACCCATAAACTTAATTCACACGATATAGAAAATTTAATACCCACAACTTTTTTGAAAGACATTAATTCTAATGCCCGAACAATAAAATCAAACGATCTGAAACCACAAAACAACCTGATTGATTTAGAACAACAAGTTATGCAGGATTTAATGAACAATAAAGAAAATAATTATGTGAATGCTTACTGGGAAAATAATAAAAAAAGCGATAGGCCTTTGTCTTATCGCTCTCATACCTTTCTGCAAACAATAAGCCCATTCAGACAAGGGCGACCGCAAGACCAATGGATAGTCATGCCTACACACGAACAATGTTTTGAGTTCTATAGTAAAGAGCAAGTGGTAACGTTAGGGCTTAATAACTCGCCTGCACATAACTCAGCGTTTAAACACTATGAGCTTAATCAAACAAATAGCTCAATTAAACCTTGGCTAAACGATGACTTGAATCAAGCATTAGATGATTTACAAAATACTATGCCTGACCTAAGCAGAAGTAGTCTTGCAATAAGATATGCAACCGTGGGATTGGAAGAAAATGAACAGGGCTGGTGCTTTAACCAAACACTAGGTTTTTGGCGCAATAAATAAGGAGAAATAATGAATCAGATAACAAAAGAGCAGGTTCAAAAAGCAGTGCATGATTTTTTGAACGAGCAATATCAAAGTAAAACAGAGAAAGAGCAGAAACAACTTATTAAGGCTCAAGAAGAATCTGATTATGAAAAAATATCAGAACTAAATGAAAAGCTTGTTGAAGCCAAAAACAAATACTCTTTTGAAGCGTGGGTGGAAGATGCTGCCAATAGAATGGCTAAGCAATTGCGCTTTGGAACGCATATTTCAAAAGGAGTGCACCCAGATGCCAAGGGAGATAATGTTAGTTTTTTTGTACAAGGGGAAAGGCCATTTGTTGGTTCGCATGATGTTAAAGAAAAGCTTTTAGACGCAAATGGTAATGCCGCCGCGTTGCCCTTGGCTGCCTTTTTTGATTACCCAATTAGTGAAGAGAAGAACTTAAAAATAAGTGATGCCATCTTAAGTGAAAGCCCAGACATTAAAGAAGCTTTTTCTAACGATAAAATTTTAGCTGAGAGTTATTTCAATTCATTTTATCAGGCATTAGTGAATGAAATTGAAATACCTGTTACTCATGAGCGAAATAAACAGATGCTTTGGCCAGTTTCTGATAAAAATTACATCAGCATTGTGCCACTTTATCCGTCTGTATTTACCCATATTGTGTATAAAAAGCTTAATGAGCTTAGGTTTTCGGAAGAAAATAAAACAGCCAGAGAAAATCGGTTTAAGAAGACTGCTGAAGATACAGCTTATTTAAGCATTAGCTCAATTGCCGTCACTAAACTAGGCGGAACCAAGCCTCAAAATGTTAGCTCATTAACCAGTAAGCAAGGCGGTAGAAATTACTTACTGCCTTCGTTGCCCCCACAGTTTAAGCAAAATCAAAGCTTTAAGATCCAACCTTACGCAGACAGCTTGTTTTCTAAAGGCCTCGAATATCGTTGCAGAGATATCTTTTCCGCACTCGTTCGCTTGATTAAAACAAACTACAACAACGTCAATATCCGTAATGCACGAAAAGATATTTTAGATAGTTTGCTCTATAAGGTTTTGGCGATAGCCAGCACTATTCAGGAAGAGTACCCAGCGGGCTGGAGTAAAGACTATTCATTGCACATGAGTGAAAAGCTTTGGTTAGACCCACAAAGAGCAGAACAAGACGAACAATTTGCTGGACAGCGACAAAGCCAAGAGTGGCAGCAAGATATTAGCAATCGTTTCGCTAATTGGCTTAACGCTCAATTAAAACAACAGTTTAAACAAATAAAGCATGAGTTTGCCGATGCCGAGCATTTAGAGTGGCAGAAAGAAATGCAGGAAATGATTAACGAAACTCAGCATCAAGGCATGGAGATTTTTCAATAATGAGCAACACAGATAAAGAAATACAAGGCTATTTAGTATTTAAAAAGCTCCGCATTAACTACGCCAACAGCATATCTAGCCCTATTACTTATGGCTTCCCTGCCATAACGGGTTTTTTAGGAGCTATTCATGCGCTTAGTCGCAAACTGCAAAAGTATAATTTTGGAACGGAGGTAAGCCTCGGTGGTGTTTTAATTGCTTGCCACGAATGTGAGCCACTTACCTATCGGCCAAACAACTACTCTGATTACACGTTTAACCAAAGCCGAAACCCTATTAAAAGAGATGGTAAAACAGCTTCCATTATTGAAGAGGGGAAGTGTCACTTAACAGTAACTCTAGCTGTAGAAGTATGGGCAGACGAAGACGAAGACGGTGATATCAGCCTTGATGATGAAAGCATAAAGTTATTAGAGCAGCATTGCCTTACTTTAATTCAACAGCAACGAATTGCTGGTGGTAGTGTGCAAGGACTCTCAAAATATAAAGGCGTTGAGTTTTTATATCTTGAAGAAGTGACGCAAATAAAACGCTTTACTACACCCGCATTTATCTTGATGGATGCACAAAAAGACTTAGACGAGCTTACCGAGTTGCAGCAAGCGAAAAACCCAGAAGCCAATGCGTTGGACGCACTATTAGATGCTTGTGCGCTTCATCACGTACCTGTTGAAAACGAAAATGGCGCAGTTGAATGGCAAGTTCAATCCGCTAAATCAGGTAGAGGGTGGCTTGTTCCTATGCCAATTGGCTATCAAGGAATATCAGAGCAATTTGAACCTGGGTTAATGCAAAATGCGAGAAACCCAGAGTATCCAAGCCAATATGTTGAAGCCATTTATGGCTTAGGAAAATGGGTATTTCCACACCGTATTGAAAACTTTAAACAAGCATTTTGGCGTTACAGCCATGATGCAAAACAATCACTTTTCTTAACCACACAAACTTTATAAAACAAGGAAAATACTATGAGTAAATTAAAAACAGCTTCCGTTTTGGCTTTTGAGCGTAAGCTTGATGTATCCGATGCTTTCTTTTGGCAAACAGACAGTCAATCAGAATCAGCTAAATTAACTGAAGTAGCTATTGTTGAAAAATCCGTAAGGGGGACAATCAGCAACCGTTTAAAAAAGGCAGTTGCTAACGATGTCGCTAAACTGGATGCCGAAGTTGAAAAGGCAAACTTACAGAAAGTGGATGCTGCTGCTTTGGATGCTAATAACGATACATTAGTAGCGCGCTGGAGCTTAAAAGTTTTGCCCTTTGAAGGTAAACCCAATGTTTGTAATGACCAAGACTACCAAACTGCACTAGTTAATACTGTTCAAAGCTATCTTTCTGAACAGGGTGTGGCTGAACTAGCAAAACGCTATGCCATTAACATCGCCAATGCTCGTTGGTTGTGGCGTAATCGTGTTGGTGCCGAATCTATATCAATAAGTGTAAAGTGCAATGAAACGACCCTTAACTTCAATGCTCACGACTACGGCCTAAATGACTTTGATAGCAATGACGCACAGCTTAACCAACTAGCAGATCTGATTGAAAAAGGCTTAAAAGGTGATGAGTTTATTATCCTTTATGTTGAAGGGCGTGCGGTGGTGGGTTATGGCCAAGAAGTTTATCCCTCACAAGAGCTTATCCTTGATACAGGTAGCACCAAAAGCAAAGTGCTTTATCAAGTAGATAATGTTGCGGGAATGCACTCACAGAAAGTAAGTAATGCCATTAGAACGATTGATAATTGGTATACAGGCGCAGACTTCCCCATTGCAGTTGAGCCTTATGGTGCAGTTACTACGCTGGGTAAAGCTTTCAGACAACCTAAGGAAAAATTAGACTTTTACAGTTTGTTTGATAATTGGGTATTGAAAGGTGAAGCGCCGGCAACAGAACAGCAACATTACGTTATCGCGACACTTATTCGTGGTGGTGTATTTGGCGAAAGTGGGAAGTAAAAATAATGCGTTTTTATCAAGAAATCACTCTTATAAAAACGCCGGATATTTCACCTTATTTTGTTTGGAGTAAGCTCTATACCCAAGTTCACTTGGCTCTTGTAGAGCAGCAAAATCCGGATAAAACAGTGAGTATTGGCGTTAGTTTTCCTGCTTATCATTACGTTGAAAACGAAGACGGCGGCTATGGCACGCTAGGCGATAAACTAAGGGTGTTTGCTAATAGTGAGCAAGAATTAGAGCGGCTGAACTTACAAAAGTGGTTAAACCGTTTGGCTGATTACGTCCATATAAAAAGTATCCAGCCAGTGCCAGAAAATGCTACGAGCTATCTTGTAGTAAAGCGTTATCGAGCGGTTACTAATATGGAGCGTATCACGCGTAGGTTTATGCGCCGTGAAAGCAAAAGGACTGGTCGTGAAATAAGTTTTGAGGAAGCAAAGGCTTTGCAAAACCAAAGGTTTGCTAAGGATGGGGTTAGTTCGAAAGAAGCAGAGCGGCACTATCAGAACCCAAAAGTTAAGGAGTTTCCTTTTGTTAAGCTTAAGAGTGAAAGCACCCAAAAGGAATTTTCTTTACAGATAGAGCAGGTTGAAGCTGAGCAATTTTGCCAAGGTACATTTAGTACTTACGGGTTAAGCGCTCGTTCAACTGTGCCGCACTGGTAATTTTAAAGAGAAAAACCTTTATTTTGCTCTTTAAAAATTTGGACTATATATCAATAAGTTACGTTGGGTGATAAAAACATTCCTAATTATAGGGTTTTGTGAGTAATCGCTTGATGTAACTTATTTTTTTGTGTTTAATCTGCTGTTAGCTGCCGCACAGGCGGCTTAGAAAACAGAAAGTTTTGCATTGCTGCCCTTATTGCCGTTAGCTGCCGCACAGGCGGCTTAGAAACGCTGCCGATGTGCTGGCGCAGCGCGCCGAGGGTTAGCTGCCGCACAGGCGGCTTAGAAAACGTCAAACACATTCGGGAGACAGTTAGTGAGGTTAGCTGCCGCACAGGCGGCTTAGAAATGCGTTCCTCTGCATGCCTGGAGGCCTCCGAGGTTAGCTGCCGCACAGGCGGCTTAGAAATTAGCTCGTGCCTCGAAACCCCTGTAATCCTCGTTAGCTGCCGCACAGGCGGCTTAGAAAAATCCCATTGGCCTTAGCTAAATCCATGACTTGTTAGCTGCCGCACAGGCGGCTTAGAAAACAACGGGCACGAGTGCAGGGTCGTGATTCACGTTAGCTGCCGCACAGGCGGCTTAGAAATTCGAGCTGAGCCTCTAACTCGGCTTTTCTTTGTTAGCTGCCGCACAGGCGGCTTAGAAAACCATCGCCACTCAGGAAAAACTTCACAAAACGTTAGCTGCCGCACAGGCGGCTTAGAAATTTTGCAGTAACTACAAGATCCGTATGGCTCTGTTAGCTGCCGCACAGGCGGCTTAGAAAGATGCTTTGCCAGATTACGTGCGAGACACCTAGTTAGCTGCCGCACAGGCGGCTTAGAAATTTGCCAAGGCCAACATGAATGGCAGCAAACCGTTAGCTGCCGCACAGGCGGCTTAGAAATATCAGTTGCATTCAAACATGGCGATATATTAGTTAGCTGCCGCACAGGCGGCTTAGAAAGTACGGTGCTTTTTGGCTCAGTGAATAATAGTGTTAGCTGCCGCACAGGCGGCTTAGAAAGCTAGCTCCACCACGTTGGGGTCGCGGCGATAGTTAGCTGCCGCACAGGCGGCTTAGAAAGCTTCAAAATCTTGACCAAGCACCGCGGGAGTGTTAGCTGCCGCACAGGCGGCTTAGAAACATCTGAAAAATCAAATAATTTTTGCTCTTTTGTTAGCTGCCGCACAGGCGGCTTAGAAACATGGGCGGGCCTATGATTGGCCCTAGCGCCCGTTAGCTGCCGCACAGGCGGCTTAGAAATCGTTCAGAATCAATAGGCTGATGCTGTACTCGTTAGCTGCCGCACAGGCGGCTTAGAAACGACGAGCGCAGCACGTTTTTGATTAAATATCGTTAGCTGCCGCACAGGCGGCTTAGAAACCACGATGCGCTCGTTGTCACGCAATGGCGCAGTTAGCTGCCGCACAGGCGGCTTAGAAAACCAAAGGAGCGCGAGAAATGAAAGAGCAAAAGTTAGCTGCCGCACAGGCGGCTTAGAAACTTGATTCGGAGCCGAGCGGTTTTGGGCTATGGTTAGCTGCCGCACAGGCGGCTTAGAAATCTAAGTTAATTTGAAAGTATGAGCGCCCTTCGTTAGCTGCCGCACAGGCGGCTTAGAAAGCAACCGTAGGCAAATTCAAGCCCAACGATTTGTTAGCTGCCGCACAGGCGGCTTAGAAATTTATCCCAAAGAACAAATCGAAGCTCACTATGTTAGCTGCCGCACAGGCGGCTTAGAAACTCGTCATATATTGCCCACCAGTGGTCCTCTTGTTAGCTGCCGCACAGGCGGCTTAGAAAATTTGGGCCAAGCCTCGCCTATAGCATCTGATGTTAGCTGCCGCACAGGCGGCTTAGAAAAGCTTGCTGTAAATTTCGACAAAGAAGTGGACGTTAGCTGCCGCACAGGCGGCTTAGAAATGTCTGCATTCCCACTAGCACTTTTTCGGGGAGTTAGCTGCCGCACAGGCGGCTTAGAAATGAAAGCGTAGTTATCGTGCCCGAAGAGCCAGGTTAGCTGCCGCACAGGCGGCTTAGAAATCCTACAAAACAGGCCGCTCATCGCGGCCTTGGTTAGCTGCCGCACAGGCGGCTTAGAAATGCAAGCGCCTCCTCTTTGCTAACAGCAATCGGTTAGCTGCCGCACAGGCGGCTTAGAAATCATCGAGCCACTGGCCAAGCACTGGTGTCCAGTTAGCTGCCGCACAGGCGGCTTAGAAAAAACCTTTGAAAAAGACACCCCCGTAAAAGTGGTTAGCTGCCGCACAGGCGGCTTAGAAAAGTTGAACCAATAGAAGCGAGGTCTATTCTGTGTTAGCTGCCGCACAGGCGGCTTAGAAAAGCAAAAAAGAGAAGCTTTGTCGCGCGCTGCAGTTAGCTGCCGCACAGGCGGCTTAGAAAATGTCAACGCTGAGTGACGCTGTGGAAACGTTGTTAGCTGCCGCACAGGCGGCTTAGAAATGAAAGCGGAAGAGGTCACGCTAGAGGGTGTTGTTAGCTGCCGCACAGGCGGCTTAGAAAAATCACCCTCGCTCGGAAGTTGGTTGCCGCAAGTTAGCTGCCGCACAGGCGGCTTAGAAATAATGGCGCTTGCCCACACAGGCGTTACGCCCGTTAGCTGCCGCACAGGCGGCTTAGAAAATGGCCAACCTACGCACGTCATCTTCAATTGTGTTAGCTGCCGCACAGGCGGCTTAGAAAATTTATCCACAGTGCCCAAGTAAAAATGCCATGTTAGCTGCCGCACAGGCGGCTTAGAAAAAACTATTGCCTGTGGCATCGCTTAGCCCCACGTTAGCTGCCGCACAGGCGGCTTAGAAAAAGCTCACTGTTTACAACGAGACACTGGTACGTGTTAGCTGCCGCACAGGCGGCTTAGAAATCCATGCTGTGTTTGGGTTGCAGGCGCATTATGTTAGCTGCCGCACAGGCGGCTTAGAAAATGTGGGTAGGCTTCCACTGCTCTCGTTTATTGTTAGCTGCCGCACAGGCGGCTTAGAAAAACCAAAAAAAGCTTGAAGAGCAATTCACCGCGTTAGCTGCCGCACAGGCGGCTTAGAAAATAGGTTGTGTCTGACGCCTCCTCGCACGTCGGTTAGCTGCCGCACAGGCGGCTTAGAAAACTAATACAGTGCTAAGCCATGCTCCGCGAACGTTAGCTGCCGCACAGGCGGCTTAGAAAAAAACAACAGACTGGGAAGAGTACACGCACAGGTTAGCTGCCGCACAGGCGGCTTAGAAATATTGAATCCCGCATGAATACATGCGAGCACCGTTAGCTGCCGCACAGGCGGCTTAGAAAAAATGGAGATGCTGGCAACAGGGCGTAAGCACGTTAGCTGCCGCACAGGCGGCTTAGAAATTGGGTTTTGCACACTAACAAAAGGCGGCACAGTTAGCTGCCGCACAGGCGGCTTAGAAATACGATCGTGATCATAGGCGGCTTTACTGCAGGTTAGCTGCCGCACAGGCGGCTTAGAAAGTCTTCCGACCTGACAGTGCCGGACATTACTTGTTAGCTGCCGCACAGGCGGCTTAGAAAGTCTTCCGACCTGACAGTGCCGGACATTACTTGTTAGCTGCCGCACAGGCGGCTTAGAAAACTACTCGTGTTCCCGCTGGGATCGGCTCAAAGTTAGCTGCCGCACAGGCGGCTTAGAAAATTTATGGGCAGCGGAACGACTGGCAAAATGGGTTAGCTGCCGCACAGGCGGCTTAGAAAACCATCTTTAGTAACACGGTATAGGTCTTTAAGTTAGCTGCCGCACAGGCGGCTTAGAAATGGTAGCGGTATTTAGCTACCTGAGACATAAAGTTAGCTGCCGCACAGGCGGCTTAGAAAGTTGACGTCGAGACAGACATAACCACTCGCTTGTTAGCTGCCGCACAGGCGGCTTAGAAAAGCAGATTGTAACGCACCGCTGTTATATATAGGTTAGCTGCCGCACAGGCGGCTTAGAAAACCTGCTGATGCTGCCATTGCGACCTGCAAACGTTAGCTGCCGCACAGGCGGCTTAGAAATTCCTTTTCGCGGTGCAGTGCCGCTGGCGCAGGTTAGCTGCCGCACAGGCGGCTTAGAAATGTAAAATAATCGAGCGCCAAAAGCGCCCCCAGTTAGCTGCCGCACAGGCGGCTTAGAAAGATTTATGTTTGCACGGGGTTTGAGGATATGGGTTAGCTGCCGCACAGGCGGCTTAGAAACACTGGGTCGGGTCGCGTTTGTGCTCTTTGTGCGTTAGCTGCCGCACAGGCGGCTTAGAAATGCAAGCCCAAGTCTTGCTATGAGTTTGTTTTGTTAGCTGCCGCACAGGCGGCTTAGAAAATAAAAGGGCGGATTCATCACCACTGCGGCGTGTTAGCTGCCGCACAGGCGGCTTAGAAACATCGCCTGTGGTAATTAGTGTGCGATTTCCTGTTAGCTGCCGCACAGGCGGCTTAGAAATCTTGGCCATCCTACAGTAAACGGCCAGTTTGGTTAGCTGCCGCACAGGCGGCTTAGAAAACTGTTTCTGCTCTTTGCTGATGCTGCTATTTGTTAGCTGCCGCACAGGCGGCTTAGAAAAGTGGCAAGGCTGGGCGCAAGGAGCAATGTATGTTAGCTGCCGCACAGGCGGCTTAGAAACAAAGAGCAAATCGAAGCTCACTACAAATCACGTTAGCTGCCGCACAGGCGGCTTAGAAAAGTTACGGGGGCAAAACCCTATTGAATCCCGCGTTAGCTGCCGCACAGGCGGCTTAGAAATATCCTCTGGTAGCAATCTTTGCATGGCCATAGTTAGCTGCCGCACAGGCGGCTTAGAAACATACCGCCGCCTTCACCATCGCCAGTTAAGCGTTAGCTGCCGCACAGGCGGCTTAGAAAATTAGTTTTGCACCTGCGGCGGCTGTTTTTTGGTTAGCTGCCGCACAGGCGGCTTAGAAAAGCTACACAGATAACTCAGATGGCCAAGTGGAGTTAGCTGCCGCACAGGCGGCTTAGAAAACTTGGTGAAGGCTTAAAAACGTTATTTAACGGTTAGCTGCCGCACAGGCGGCTTAGAAATGGGACGCCATCAGCCTACGCGTGTTCGGCGAGTTAGCTGCCGCACAGGCGGCTTAGAAAAGTATTTATATAGCGCTACGCCTGCGGCAACCGTTAGCTGCCGCACAGGCGGCTTAGAAAAGTGCTATTACTGATGCGGCGGCGCCTAGAATGTTAGCTGCCGCACAGGCGGCTTAGAAATTTCACGAGCAGCGCATGCAGACCATTAGTAAGTTAGCTGCCGCACAGGCGGCTTAGAAAACCCCAGCCAGGCCGCCCAACTCTCTTATACGGTTAGCTGCCGCACAGGCGGCTTAGAAATGCAAAGCATAGCCGTGCTAAACGACACTGATGTTAGCTGCCGCACAGGCGGCTTAGAAATATTTCCATTGCGCGCGTTGGTTCCATTGGTCGTTAGCTGCCGCACAGGCGGCTTAGAAATATACAAAATAGCGTGACACCTAGCGTGACACGTTAGCTGCCGCACAGGCGGCTTAGAAAAGTCAAACCCAATAAGATGCTTGTGGGCGTAAGTTAGCTGCCGCACAGGCGGCTTAGAAACACACGTTGCGCACTGAGCATCGCCCTCAACCGTTAGCTGCCGCACAGGCGGCTTAGAAACAGGTGATAGAGCTTGGCCAGCCTATCGACAGGTTAGCTGCCGCACAGGCGGCTTAGAAAACAAAGGTGTACACAAATCCGTGTTTTTTAACGTTAGCTGCCGCACAGGCGGCTTAGAAAGCTGGTATCGACAGACCGACGCGGGCGGATGTGTTAGCTGCCGCACAGGCGGCTTAGAAACATGTGGGCAACTGGCAGCGCCACGGCTTGCCGTTAGCTGCCGCACAGGCGGCTTAGAAATGCTGGCGGTCTAGTTCCTGCTCGTGTTTGTGGTTAGCTGCCGCACAGGCGGCTTAGAAATTGATAACGTGCGCTGCTGCTGCCCATATTGTGTTAGCTGCCGCACAGGCGGCTTAGAAATCATAGATACCATCCATTGAGTACAGCCCACAGTTAGCTGCCGCACAGGCGGCTTAGAAAAACAAACTCAATACCCACGCCTTTTGCCATGAGTTAGCTGCCGCACAGGCGGCTTAGAAAATTGACAGCTCACGCTTACCGTTTTCGTAGTCGTTAGCTGCCGCACAGGCGGCTTAGAAATAGAACAGCAGCCGCTATAACAATAAAGAATAGTTAGCTGCCGCACAGGCGGCTTAGAAAAGAATGCACAATATGAACGCTGCGCGTGTCGTGTTAGCTGCCGCACAGGCGGCTTAGAAAATGACCTCGCGCCGCTTTTTCAGCAAGTCACCGTTAGCTGCCGCACAGGCGGCTTAGAAAATTTTGAGTAACAGTTACACCGCGAGAGCGCCGTTAGCTGCCGCACAGGCGGCTTAGAAAGTTCGCCACGCCCACTACTCTTGATGATTTCCGTTAGCTGCCGCACAGGCGGCTTAGAAACCGACCCACCGCCACCAGACTCTTCGAGCTTTTTGTTAGCTGCCGCACAGGCGGCTTAGAAATATGAGCCTGCTTGTGATTTGATGACTATGATGTTAGCTGCCGCACAGGCGGCTTAGAAATGCATAAATCTGTATACCACTGCGCGCCACTTGTTAGCTGCCGCACAGGCGGCTTAGAAAGGATAGCAGCGCCAAACGCTATTTTTTCTCGCGTTAGCTGCCGCACAGGCGGCTTAGAAATCCGCGCCGCGTTCCTATGCCGCCGCTACTTCGTTAGCTGCCGCACAGGCGGCTTAGAAATTCCAGGTTAAAGCTAATTCTGTCGTCGCCAAGTTAGCTGCCGCACAGGCGGCTTAGAAATTGACAGATGCGGAGCCGAAAGATACCTGGTCGTTAGCTGCCGCACAGGCGGCTTAGAAATGTTCTGCCCTGAGCTTTCCCTGAGCGTTCAGGTTAGCTGCCGCACAGGCGGCTTAGAAAAAGCGTGCCCACGCCCTGCTGCTGCAGGTATAGTTAGCTGCCGCACAGGCGGCTTAGAAACGAAGAAGAAGTGTTTTCAGATGCAGTCATGAGTTAGCTGCCGCACAGGCGGCTTAGAAATGAGCGCGCCGAGTTTAGCGTCGAGGGGCACAGTTAGCTGCCGCACAGGCGGCTTAGAAAGTGACAAACTGCGCACTGAGCTGACGCTCATAGTTAGCTGCCGCACAGGCGGCTTAGAAATAGCGCCTCCCTGTTGATGCGCGCGGCTTGGTGTTAGCTGCCGCACAGGCGGCTTAGAAATAATGGAAATAGTAGGCACTCAAGAGGGAGAAAGTTAGCTGCCGCACAGGCGGCTTAGAAACCTGTGGGTTGTATGTTGGCTGCTTGGCGTAAAGTTAGCTGCCGCACAGGCGGCTTAGAAATTTGCAAGATCTTTAGCTAAAGGCACCTCGTCGTTAGCTGCCGCACAGGCGGCTTAGAAATGCACCCCGCCGTTGGGTCTTGGCTAAACCCAGTTAGCTGCCGCACAGGCGGCTTAGAAATGGCAAGCTAAGTAGCTCACCATTCACGACACGTTAGCTGCCGCACAGGCGGCTTAGAAATGAGCCACGACCCCCTCGTAAAACTCTAAACCGTTAGCTGCCGCACAGGCGGCTTAGAAAACACGCAATTGGCGCAAGTGGACTGGCGACCCGTTAGCTGCCGCACAGGCGGCTTAGAAAAATAAAAAATGGCAAATGCACATGCGAGAATGGTTAGCTGCCGCACAGGCGGCTTAGAAAAAAAAGCGGGAACACCAGCAGCTGGCTAATCAGTTAGCTGCCGCACAGGCGGCTTAGAAAAGGTTGTCGCGAGCCTGAGATACGCTCTCAAGTTAGCTGCCGCACAGGCGGCTTAGAAATTGCGAGAATTCGAGCTATACTCGTATAAAACGTTAGCTGCCGCACAGGCGGCTTAGAAAATGCGCAGAATTCCGTGTCGCTTTAGGTAGCTGTTAGCTGCCGCACAGGCGGCTTAGAAATGCTGCGATTTGCAGTGCAGTTAACTGCACATGTTAGCTGCCGCACAGGCGGCTTAGAAAAATCTGCCCAATAGCCAAGTCGCGCCAATTTTGTTAGCTGCCGCACAGGCGGCTTAGAAAATCAACGAGGCGCAAGCCTGGCGCCCATTCCCGTTAGCTGCCGCACAGGCGGCTTAGAAAACCATGCTGAAATACGACTCACCCTCAAGCGCGTTAGCTGCCGCACAGGCGGCTTAGAAAACCAACAGCCAAAAACCAACCACGAAAGAGGTGTTAGCTGCCGCACAGGCGGCTTAGAAAAAACTGGGTGCCAGTAGGCAGTGAGCGAATAAGTTAGCTGCCGCACAGGCGGCTTAGAAATTCTGCCCCCCCCCTGGCGGGACAAGCTCGTTAGCTGCCGCACAGGCGGCTTAGAAAAATGGCCAACAGCAGGCCGACCAAAAATGCAGGTTAGCTGCCGTACAGGCGGCTTAGAAAAACGAGTGGGCGCTTCGCGGGGCCTCTCTTTCGTTAGCTGCCGCACAGGCGGCTTAGAAAAGGTTGTCGCGAGCCTGAGATACGCTCTCAAGTTAGCTGCCGCACAGGCGGCTTAGAAATTGCGAGAATTCGAGCTATACTCGTATAAAACGTTAGCTGCCGCACAGGCGGCTTAGAAAATGCGCAGAATTCCGTGTCGCTTTAGGTAGCTGTTAGCTGCCGCACAGGCGGCTTAGAAAGGCAGCATTAGGAATACCGCGAGTATCCCTAAGTTAGCTGCCGCACAGGCGGCTTAGAAAAATTCATGCATCAATTACCTGTGGCCATTATTGTTAGCTGCCGCACAGGCGGCTTAGAAATTTTCGTGGCTCAACATCAACGAACCACCTACGTTAGCTGCCGCACAGGCGGCTTAGAAATGGACAATCCAACTTGCACAAACACTGTGTATGTTAGCTGCCGCACAGGCGGCTTAGAAAGTTATACAGTTGCTTCACAGTATCAACGCCAGGTTAGCTGCCGCACAGGCGGCTTAGAAACACTGCGACCGCCGCCGCTTGCTTCATCTGCTGTTAGCTGCCGCACAGGCGGCTTAGAAATGAAAATTGAGGTGTCACCACACGCAATTTTGGTTAGCTGCCGCACAGGCGGCTTAGAAATTGACGAAATTAAACACGGATAACCTATCCCAGTTAGCTGCCGCACAGGCGGCTTAGAAATGATTATCCGACTGGCACTTCTGGTGTGACTTGTTAGCTGCCGCACAGGCGGCTTAGAAATATCCCTAAGGGCGCCCCCACTGAAAACGGTGGTTAGCTGCCGCACAGGCGGCTTAGAAAGTATGCATAGAGGCGGCAACTGGCGCAGGGAAGTTAGCTGCCGCACAGGCGGCTTAGAAATGGCAAGCTAGTAAATGAAAAACCGACGTTAAGTTAGCTGCCGCACAGGCGGCTTAGAAAGAAAACCCAAACAAGGGTGGCGATACGTTCTAGTTAGCTGCCGCACAGGCGGCTTAGAAATGCCATGCCTCCTGCACGTCAGTATGCAAATCGTTAGCTGCCGCACAGGCGGCTTAGAAAAAAAGACTGACAAAGACCGCGAAAAAGAAATTGTTAGCTGCCGCACAGGCGGCTTAGAAAAGGTGGTGTTTGCCACGCCACTAACATTTAACGTTAGCTGCCGCACAGGCGGCTTAGAAAGCATCGCTTTGCGATACGTATGGCGCCGCCGAGTTAGCTGCCGCACAGGCGGCTTAGAAAGCCCGCCTGCGTTTGCTGAGATTGCAGCTAACGTTAGCTGCCGCACAGGCGGCTTAGAAAATCAAGAATGCTTGCTACGCGGCGACTTTCACGTTAGCTGCCGCACAGGCGGCTTAGAAATGTTAGCGACACAGGCTATTGGGTAAAAGTAGGTTAGCTGCCGCACAGGCGGCTTAGAAACCCAAATGCAACATAAATACCATCCGTTCTAGGTTAGCTGCCGCACAGGCGGCTTAGAAATATTGAATCCCGCATGAATACATGCGAGGCACGTTAGCTGCCGCACAGGCGGCTTAGAAATGTGACTGGATCTAACTCAGTTCCTTCAGGAAGTTAGCTGCCGCACAGGCGGCTTAGAAATCACTCCGCCATACTGCTTGTCGCCCATGACTGTTAGCTGCCGCACAGGCGGCTTAGAAAATTACCTAACATCTTGTAGCGCTGGGTATTGCGTTAGCTGCCGCACAGGCGGCTTAGAAAAGCAACACGCAAAACTATGCGCGAGTATGAGCGTTAGCTGCCGCACAGGCGGCTTAGAAAGTGAGCCAGAACTCGAAGATGTGGCCAATGCTGTTAGCTGCCGCACAGGCGGCTTAGAAACGCAGCCCAAGCGCACCAGGCGGAAAGGATGGGTTAGCTGCCGCACAGGCGGCTTAGAAAATTTATCTTAAGCAGGTAGAAATTGACAACAAGTTAGCTGCCGCACAGGCGGCTTAGAAATTTGGAATAAACATCGCCACCCTACCTATCCGGTTAGCTGCCGCACAGGCGGCTTAGAAATTGCAAATTAAGCCAGCTAGCTGAGTAGACAAGTTAGCTGCCGCACAGGCGGCTTAGAAATACCGTTTTCAGATGCGAAAGTGGGGCCATTGGTTAGCTGCCGCACAGGCGGCTTAGAAAACCGATGGCCACCAGCGCCCCGATGAGACCGAGTTAGCTGCCGCACAGGCGGCTTAGAAAACTTACAAATAGGTTGCGAAAGGCATTTGATTGTTAGCTGCCGCACAGGCGGCTTAGAAATAGCACCTCGGCCGTAGCCACCAGCGCTTGTGGTTAGCTGCCGCACAGGCGGCTTAGAAATACAGTGGGGCGGCCAAGGTGGTCGTCTGTATGTTAGCTGCCGCACAGGCGGCTTAGAAATTCGAGTGTTGAAAGTAGTATAAACCATATGTGTTAGCTGCCGCACAGGCGGCTTAGAAATGCTCACCGACAAGCAAGACCTAGTGCAAAAGGTTAGCTGCCGCACAGGCGGCTTAGAAATCAACGGCAAGCTTTAGTTCGGGCCACGCAAAGTTAGCTGCCGCACAGGCGGCTTAGAAAAAAAAGAAAGTGGCTAAGGCATCACCAAAACTGTTAGCTGCCGCACAGGCGGCTTAGAAAAAACAGGGCTGGCTTTAAATGCTTATTTGCAGGTTAGCTGCCGCACAGGCGGCTTAGAAATTCCCATTAAAAATGGCAGCAATAGGAATAATGTTAGCTGCCGCACAGGCGGCTTAGAAACCTATTGTAACACTAGTGGCTGCAGGAATATCGTTAGCTGCCGCACAGGCGGCTTAGAAAATTCACCCGCGAGATTTACGCGTTTCCAGACCGTTAGCTGCCGCACAGGCGGCTTAGAAAATGGCCAAGACCGTTGGGGCGTTCAACATAATGTTAGCTGCCGCACAGGCGGCTTAGAAACTTACTACGAAGTGGCTATCAAGCGTTTGCCGGTTAGCTGCCGCACAGGCGGCTTAGAAAGTGCTAGTCTCGATGCCGGTCAGAGCCGCAACGTTAGCTGCCGCACAGGCGGCTTAGAAATCAGTCGACTCGTAGAAGGGGCCGCATAGCAGGTTAGCTGCCGCACAGGCGGCTTAGAAATAATAAGACTTTATCAAGCCCGTGGGACATGGTAGGTGTTAATGCCGCAGGTGCTAAGTAAGCCACAACCAAGCTAGTTACATCTGTTTGGTGAATGCAAAATAGAGCTTTTAAAATTGACTTTTATCCGTTTCAGCGCAAAGCTCTTCACCAGTAGCGCCCTGACCTCTGTTGTAAGTTTTCTTACATTACACTGGGGCCTTCTTTTTTGAGGTATTGAAAAGGATGAGCCTGTAAATAATTCTGTGTAACCGCGCATAACCGCGCATAACCGCGCATAACCGCGCATAACCGCTTGCCAAGTTACTCATTATTATTTTTCAGCGTGTAGTATGTCCCGCGTTTTTCGCCTTGCTGTTCTAACCTGCCTTCTTCTTTCAATTTCGTAAGCAAGCGGTACGCTTGGTCTTTATTGAGTCGGCACAACTCCATCACTTGACTACGTTGAATACGCCCATGATGACCAACATAACTGAGCACCATTTGCTCGTGCTGTAAGTCTGTAAAACCCACTTGTCGCGTATATGCAACTTCTTCGCCTCCTTCTCGGTAAACCGCTGCAGAAAGCGTGTAAGTACGACTTCTAGATGTGCCATGAGCATCAATCAAACCTGCTTCTACTAGCTGTTCTAAGGCGCGCTTAGTGCGCGGTGTATTACGCTGAATGCTTTGCGCCAGCTCTTCCGCGCTTAAACGTTTTTGTTCACGCAAGGCAGCCAGTACTATTAGGCTATCCATAGGTAAAGTGCCGTTGCGTTGTTTTTCTTGGTCAATCACCAAACGTAGAAATACTTCGTCGGCCTCTACCGTAGCAAGCCGCACCACCACGCTATGTAAGCTGGTATCACTGTAATCGGGCTCTGGGCGACCAAAACGCAACATGCCACGGTAAATTTTATCTACACCACGGCCCGAGCGCTCAACAATACCTATGCGTTTTAAGGCGTCAGCCAACACTGGGTTTCTCGGGCGCGGCTCAGTGGTAAGCAAGTTTTCAAGCGTAACACCATCCACTAGTCCACCAGGATTGCTAATCGTTAGCCCCCAATCATCCAAGCGCACGTGCACCGCCCCTAAGCGATGGTAATCCCTGTGAATTAAGGCATTGGCGATGGCTTCACGAAAAGCGCCCATATCTACTTTGGGAATAGGCACCCGAAATAAATTAACTTGTATTTCATCTTCAGGGTTATAAGGAATAAAGTTGGTTTCTAGCCACTCAATGGCCTTAAGCAAAGGATAGCGGCGGAACTCGTTTATACGCACGCTTTCACGCTCAAGCACCTGAAAAGCAAACTCATGGGTTGGCACCAATTCTCGAAGAGAGGTTTCGCGTCCTATTACCATTAATCCTGCTAGCGTAGGTGCTCGCTCGCCTGTTTCTGTGCGCGCGGTAAAACCTAAAGCGCCATCCATGGTTTCATCATCTAGTTCTAACAGCACTCTGTCACCACCGTATTTTTGTACAGCTTGGCGTAAGCGCTCCCGCTCTAGTGGGTCAAAGTCATCGAGAGTAGCACCAGCTACTAGTTGGGCTGAGGCATCGTGCAAGCCAACACGGCTAGAGCGACTGACACGGTCATGGGGCAGCATAGCAACGCATTCTGGGGAACCATCATGCTTAATACGACGGTGCAAGTATTTGCCGCTTGTAGTGGCCACCTCAGAAATACTTTGCGGCACCGTAATCTTAGCCACAGTTACGCCTGCAATATCTACTGTTTCCACCGACACCCTGAGCGATGGTGAGGTTTTAGCAGCCACCAATCCCGGCAAGCCTTTTAAATCTTGATGGGCGGCATGTAAGCCCGTGGGCGTACCGTCATCTTCTACGCCTAACCACAGCTCACCACCCTGTGTATTTGCTAGGCAGGCCAAAGCCTCTACTAGCTCTTCATCGGGCAAGCGTTTGCGGTCGCTTTTAAACTCGACAGTTAGAGATTCTTCTTGAGGAATCACCGTCATATGTTGCCACTCCTGCTTATTTAGCTAACTTTGTTTTTAACGTGTCCGAGTATCTCGCATAGTGGGCTAAAAAAGAACTCCATAGCGACGGTTGCTAGAGCTGCTAGTAAGAGCTGCAAGCTTCCAATGAAATTGAGGTAGATATCGATGAGCTGTAATTTGGTAGGTAAGTTAAAAGCATAAAAAAGCCTAAGCATAACGCCCTATCTCCCCCTACCACTTTCCACTTATTTTAATCAAATCAACCAATTACCAACTTTGGTTGGGTTGTTTTTTGCTCGCGGTCTCATATTATCGATAACGATAAGAATAATATTAAAACCGATGGTGAGGTTGTCATGGCAAAGCGTCGATTAGGTTTATCCTATTTATTAGTGGCATCAGCTGCGTTGTTGCTCAGTGGTTGTGCCACTGTTTACAAGCCGCTGGGCTGGGTGATTTCGTCTTACTCTAAAGATGAAGTGGTGCCCTATGCCTTGGCCCATCCCGATGCTGAAGTATCGATTTGTGGCACGGGCGAGGGGCTAACGCAGTTTGTGGGGTCCTTTGGCCGTGTGGTAAAAGATCCGAACTACACCTTGTTTTATACCGAATTGCTCACGGGATTTTGTGCGGAATCAAGAGCCTATGAATCCCATTTACGCTATTTGCGTGCTAGCCACCAAAACCAAACCACTATCGCGCGTGATGAGCTAATGCTGGCGCAGCGCTGGCACGCTATTGCCGCTGAGCGTCGCGTGCGCGCGGTCAATTTTATGACAGCCCGTTACGGTGATATTGGTGGTGATACTTGCCCTAATCTGTTTAAAGACGAAGATGAAATCACCTATTTGCTTGGTTTGGTGACGGCCTTGCAAGCGGTGCGCAGTGATTTGCTTTCTGGTGCACAAGTGGGTGTGAGGCGTGATTTAGCCGCCCGCACTATGCGCTCTTCTCAGTGCTTAGATAACGAAAAATGGTGGGGTGTGCCTCAGGCTATTCGCAGCACTGTGTGGGCTTTTGTGCCGGGCACCCTACCCAAAAACCAAAACCTATGGCAGAACTACCAAGGTGCCGATGCCATTGCTAAAAAACATGACGCCCTATTCCCAGTGGTGTTGCATGTGCTAGGTGCCGATAACCATGGTAACGAAGATGAAGTGCGCCGCGCTCTGCGCACCGCAGGCGAGATTCAACGCAACATCGCTTCGGGCAACCACAAATTCCCCGCCATGTACCAGCTAGTGAATGCCATTTCTCACGACCAATTGCGTTACATGGCCGATGCCATTTGGATGGAGCAAAAAGGGCATCGTTTGCCGCCGAAAAGCTTGGGCGAGTTCCCAGATGAAGCAAAACGCGCCCCTGCCGATATCGACGGCTTGCTCTAACAACAAAACAACAAAGGTGTGATTTATGTTTAAGAAAATAACAACAGCAATGTTGACTGTGGGTGCTTTGCTCGCGCAGCCTGCTATGGCCGAGCCAGTTGAGCGCAGCCTCTGCGTATTTGATGTGGTGGGCCGCAATGGCGACACCTATCAATTGATGCGCGATTACGTGCTTGCTGCCAAAGAGTGGGGCGTGGAATTTACCATGAAGCCCTATACCGATGAAGCCCTTGTAGTGGCGGATTTCCGTGCGGGTAAATGCGATGCGGTGGAACTTTTTGGGATTAAAAACCGTGATTTGTTACGCTTCCCTGGCTCCCTGGATATGATGGCGGCGCTGCCGTCTTATGATGCCCTGCACACGGCGGTGGCTGCACTGTCTGCAGAAAATGCCGCCAGTCATATGCGCCAAGGGGATTATGAAACCGTGGGTATTATTCCTGGCGGTATGGTGTATTTGTTTTCCCATGACCGCAATCGCCTTGCGGATTGGGAGCAGCTTGCAGGGTTAAAAGTCACTGTGTTGTCCGATGATGAGCAAGCGGTGGAAATGATCCGCTATGTGGGTGGCTCTGTGTTGCCTGCTTCGGTAAGTACTTTTGCGGGTATGTTTAATAACAAAAGTGCGGATCTTTCCTACGCGCCAGCGTTCGCTTATGAGGCGCTAGAAATGTACAAAGGGTTGGGCGAGGGCGGTGGTATTTTGAACTACAATCTCGGCATTTTGACCTTCCAAATCAACATCCATCACGAGCGCTTCCCCGATGACTTTGGCCAGAAATCCCGCGCTTGGGTGTTCGAAAACATGTGGGAGCCAGGCATGCGCGTAGTGGAACAAGCGGAATCTAAAATCCCTAAAAAATATTGGGTAGAGCTAGATGATGCCAGCAAAGAAAAATACAACGAAATGTTCACTGCTGTGCGCCAAAACCTTTACGACGCCGATAAAGTGTATGACCGTAAAATGCAGCAAATGCTGAAGAAGATCCGCTGCCGTGAGGTGCCCGATAACGCGGAATGCTCGGACGTAACCGAGGGCGGCCCCGCGTTTTAAGTTAGCCATAACAATAACAAGGCCCCGCGTGTGAGCGGGGCAACTCTCCATTTTTCCCTAAGGGAGCAAGATATGAACACGTCTGCTGTTGAGCAATCGGGTCTCGTTGCGCGTTTACGTCATATTTTCACCGCTTTGCCGGTGGCAGCTATTTTGTTACTCGCCATTGTGTTCGGCACCAGCTCTTATATGCATTCACAAATGCTATCCCTCGGGCAGAGCATGTGGAGCAACTATGGCATGGTGCGTGCTGATATGCGTGCGCCCACCTGTGATCCTAATTTTGATGTGGAAGCACGGGTCGAAAAGCAAATGCAAACAACGGAGGGGCAAGCGGAAGACAGTTTGCTCGCTTTTCAGGCCCCTAATCCGGATAACTTACGGCGCTCCCTCACGCGCCAACTGGCCCGTTGCCAAGAGCAACATCAGCTGTATGAATACAACCAACAAATGCGTGAGTCCTCTTGGGTGCGCGCTTATACCCGTGTTGAACACAGTGTGGGCGAGCTCAATGAGGTGGGGCTGGATGCGCGTAAGTATCTCCTCATTACCATTATTTTATTATGCGCTGTGATCAGCACCTTGCGCCGTAGCCATATTTCTTTGCGTGCTATTCAAACACGCACTGAGGGGCGGGTGTCAGCGCTGCTGCAATTAGTGGGCAATGGGCTGTTGCTTGCCAGTGCCTTAAGTTGGCGCAGTGTGGCCACCAAAGCAGGCGACACCACGCCCATGGCCATGCATTTAATTTGGATCACCGGCTTTGCCGCGCTGACCTTGATTAATGCGGTGCAGTGCCTGCGTAGCCAGGGGCTAAGTGAGGAGCGTACCTCCATTGGCAAAGCCTTGCTCACAGTTCCTTTGTATACCTACATGGCGTTGATCGCAGGGACGTACTTTATTCTTTCCGAAAACTATGTGGCGGGTAACGCGGTACAGCTGATTAAACTTGTGAGCCATGCGGATTTGTATATCAATGTGGGGCTCTACGTGTGGGTGGGCATGCTGCTCAAGCAAACTCGTCTCGCCAAATTGGTGTTCGACGCGATTCGCCCGTGGCAATTAGCTCCTGAGCTCATTGTGGTGGTCACCGTGTTGCTGGCGGCGTATCCCACGGCATTTACCGGAGCATCGGGGATTTTCTTAATCGCGGTGGGTGGCATTATTTATGAAGAAATCCGCTTGAGCGGTGCACGCCGGCCTTTGGCGTATGCCTCCACGGCCATGTCAGGCAGCATGGGGGTGGTGCTGAATCCTTGTTTGATGGTGGTGGTTATCGCATCGCTCAACAAACAAGTGACCACCACGCAGTTGTATGGCATGGGGGTGTATGTGTTTATGCTCACCGCCATCTTGTTTGCCCTGATGGTGTTGCTCACTAAGCGTAACCCGTTAAGCTTTGCGCCGCCCCGCGAGGCGTTGCCAGCCTCCCTTAGAGCTTTAGTGCCCTTGGTGCCTTATGTGCTAATTGGTGTGCTCGTGGTGGTGTTTTATAACCAAGTGGTGAATCAGCGTTTTAATGAATTTACGGCGGCCACTATTTTGCCAGTGATTATGCTGTTTATTTTGCTTTACGATGCGTGGGCTTCCAAGCGTGAGGCTAGGCAAGGGGAAGTGCAGCATTTACCCAGTATGGAGGGCAAAACCGTAGCGGGGTTTTGGCAGCGCACTATTGCTGCCACCTCTGAATCCAGCACCCATATTGGTGCCTTGCTATTGCTGATGGCGTTATCCGTGGTCCTCGGCGGCGTGGTAGAGCGCGCTGGGTTGATGGAGTTATTCCCCAGCGATTTTAGTTCCATTTGGTTGGCCATGACCACTTTGGTGATTGTGCTGGTGCTCATCGGTATGTTTATGGACCCTTACGGTGCCATAATTTTGGTATCCGCCACTATTGCGAGCGTTGCGTACGATAACAATATCGATCCTGTGCATTTCTGGATGGTGGTGTTGGTGTCCTTTGAGTTGGGTTACTTAACCCCGCCCGTGGCGCTAAACCAGCTGCTCACGCGGCAAGTGATAGGCAACGAAGAAATGCAACTCACCGAGCAGGATGCGAAGCAAGAAACCCATTGGTGGTATCGTCACGAGCGCTTGCTATTGCCGCTCACGGTCATGCTCGTTGCCTTGTTGCTGGTGGCGTACGTGCCTTTGATGATGGGTGTGCGAGGCGCTTAAAAGTTGCCGTTTGTGGGTGCTTCAAGGCTTTGGGGGCGAAGCACCCACTTTTTTATGGGAGTTTATGGAGGGATTAAAGCGCCACTTTGAAGTGGGTGGTTGGTGCTAGGTTGGTGTCGGTGGCTTTTAAAATCGCTTGAGCACGAGAGGTGACTTGCATTTTGCGGTACAGGTTATGCAGGTGCCACTTCACCGTGCCTTCCGAAATTTGCATCACTTGGGCAATGGCCTTGTTGGTTTTGCCTGCTGTCATATATGCCAGCACGCGCTGTTCTTGGCTAGTGAAGGGTGACGAACTTTCTTCTTGTTCTGTGCAGCGCTGTTGCTGAAAGCGGCGCAGTCTTTTTTGTGCATATTGCGCGAGCTTAGGGTGCTCATTATCTAGTTTTTCGCATAAGTAACTGCGAAATAAAGGCATAAACGTAAAGGCATTATCTAGGGTTTCAATAAACAAATTTTGCTGTTGCCACCTTTGGATATTGGCCTGTGCGTGGCGCTGCCCACTCAAGTAATTCAAGCTGTCAGCGGTGAAGCTAGGTGCAATAGCGCTGAGCAGTAATAACCGTTGTTGCTCTGGCGTGCATAAGGTATCAAGCAATTCATCAAAATAGGCGTGAACCGCCTTCAGGGTTGACGCCAACGGCTGGGTGCGGTGCTGCTGTTGCGCGTAAAAAAATGTGGCCAATGGCCAGTGGTCAAAGGCTGGTTTGCATTGTTGGCTAAGTGTGGGGGTTTCATTAAAACCTACGGCTAATGCTTGCTTGTCTAGAGTGATGAGCGCTTGGTTAAGGTGCCATTGCGCTAAACGTAATCCCATAGAACGCCCTGCTAACACAAAGCGCACGCCTTGATGGGCAAGCTGCAGCAAGGTGTTGATGGCGGCTAGGCTGTGGGGCTGTAGTAGGGCTTCAAGGTTGTCGATAAAAATCACGTGGGGAGTAGTTACCGCCTTTGGACCAACGGCGAGCTGCTCATTAAGCTCAGCTAACGTGTTGGGGGAAGCAGTAAGGCGCAATAAACGCCCAAGTGCCTTGAGTAGCGTCGGCAGGTGATTGGCACTTTGGTGTAAGCGCAGCAGCGCTGTGGATTGGCCTTGTTTGTGGCATTGGTGTTGCCACTGTTGCAATAAAGTGGTTTTGCCATAACCGGGTGGGGCTGTGATGGCCACCAAGGGGGTATGAATGTTGTGCCACTGTAATTCGGACTTAGTACGAGGGGAAAACGGGACTACAGACGCCTCAGGACCATGAAAAACCTGTATGGCGGTGGGGTGAAAACACATGGCATCACTCCTTTTTTATTGTTAGGGCCGTGATAGAGGGGTGGCCTCTATCACGCTAGGGTGCTCATTAAGCATTTTGCGAACGGATATGCTGTTGGCCGTAGGCCTGTTCAAAGGCGGGCAAGCCGCTGTTGAGGCTAGCCTCAGCCGCCAATTTGCGCTCGGTCTCGTTGGCGTAATGCTGATCCCAATGCAGCACTTTGGGTGTCATTAGCTTGTGCCATAAGGGGGGCACCAAGGTCACTAAAATGGTGGTGAGGTAGCCGCTAATCATCATGGGCGCTTCGGGATAGGGGCGCAGTTTGTGGTAAGGCACTTCACCTTGGGCATGGTGGTGTGAGTGGCGAGTGAGGTTAAACATACTCCACGAGCTCACGCGCTTGTTGGTGTTCCAAGAGTGGCGGGGCTGCACGGGCTCTTGCGGGTCGCGCACCAAGCCGTAGTGTTCCATGTAGTTCACGATTTCGAGTAGAGATTTACCCCACACGGCGCAAGCGATAAAGAACAAGGCGCCTTGCCAGCCGCCAATGCCGTAAGCCGCAGCCACTAATAGCAAGCTCATGGCATGGCCGCGCAAAAATTTGTTGTGCCACGATACCACTGCTTTGTTAATACGCTGCAAACGAGCTTTTTCGATATTCCAAGCGCTCACATTGCCTTTGATAGTGGAAGCTACCACATGGTGGTACACATTGCGGCCGCGCGGTGCTGTGGCGGGGTCTTGGCGGGTGGCCACATAATGGTGGTGGCCATACACATGCTCGATGGAAAAGATGGTGTCAAAGCTAAAAGCGAGTAGCCAACGGCCCACAAACATAGAGATTTTATCCCAGGTTCTGTGGGTGAGCTCGTGGGCGGGAATGGTGCCAATCATGCCAATCATTAAGCCGGTGAGCAGCACAGCAGCCACCCCGTGGCCGATGCCATTTTGCGCTTTTGCAGCCAGCACATCATAGCCTGTGAGTTGGCTCACCCAAGCGCCAAAGCCCAGGGCATCGCCCGCTGAAAATGCCCATACCGCAGAGAATACAATCAAGGCTAACAGCGGTAGCGCCAGCCATAGTTGAAAGGTAAGTATGCCTGCGTTGTTGTATTCGGGGGTGCTGGTGTCATCACCGCCGATGGCATCGCCAATCACATAAAACAGGATAATGGCGACAAAGCCCAAGATGATGTAATCACCGCCTGCGAGCAGGGTGCCCAAGCTCAGCAAGCCGATGACGTGGAAGAAAAAATATTTGAGATAGTGAAAGAGTTTCATGGTATTACCTCATGTTGTTGTGAGTATGGGTTAGCTAGCAACGGCTGTGGTGTTGGTTAAGAAACGGTCGGCATGAATGTGCTCAGGACGAATGCCTTGTGCTGCCAATACATCGCTAGCGGCGTCCACCATTACGGGAGGGCCGCATAAATAGGCGTGCATATCCGTTGTGAGAACGGCGGCAATATGCTCGGTCACCAAGCCGCGCTGCCCTTGCCAGTCCTCATCGCCGGCTTCGGAAAGCACGGGGATAAAGGTGAACTGAGCAGGCCAATGGCTGGCCATGTGTTCTATCTCTTCAAGGAGATACAGGTCGTGCTGGCGGCGTGCCCCAAACAGAAGCGTCACGGGGCGGTTCAGCCCTTGCGCTTGTGCCTCTTTGAGGATGGCCATAATTGGTGCTAAACCACTGCCGCCCGCCACCATCAAAATGGGGGCATCGCTAGGCTGTAGCCAAAAATCGCCGTGGGGGCCGCGTAAAGTGACTTCTTCACCCACAAGGTTGTCGCGGGTGATTTTTTCAGTGAGCACACCCTTGGCCACGCGGCGAATAAAGAAGTGCACTTCTTGCTGGCCGCTTTGACCCGCGAAGGAAAAGTTGCGAAACACAGTGGGCAGAGAAGCAAGGGCAAGCTCGGTATACTGGCCCGCCTTGTACTCCAAGGGCTCGGCCAAACGCACGGTGAGTTGGCAAATATCGTGGGTGAGCATTTGTTGTGCTGCTACTGTGCCTTGAATGGTTTGGGGCGCTTGGTCATCGGTGAGGCGTGCTTCCACCTTAATATCTGAGAGCGGCACCGATTGGCAGGCAAGGATATAGTTGTCAGCCAACTCTTCGGCGCTCAGCACATAGCTAAAATCGGTAAGGGAGCGTGTTTTGCCTTCCACCAAGCGACATTTGCAGGAGCCGCAGCCCCCTACACGGCAGCTATGTGCCATGGCCACACCTTGGTTGAGTGCCGACACCAACAAGGTTTCTTTGGAATTCACTTCCACTGTGTACTGGTTAACTTGCGCCTGATGGTGTGTTTTTTTTCTTAGGAAACTGAACATAGCGGGCCTCATTAGCATTGCGAAGTCGGAACAACCATGCGTTGAGACTAGAGGGTGCCATGCTTGAAAACGAGGTCATGCCATGACAATCTGGGGTCATTTATGGACACCCCTACCTCATAGCGATTAATAAGAGCAAAAAATGATGACAGCCTCTGTGGCATTGCCGAGTTCGTACATTCAGCAGTTGGGCGAGTTGGTGGAAGATTTAGGCGCTAGCTTCGATACATGTTTGGCAGAGGCGGGGCTGCGTGGTGATGTCTTGGAAGAGCCTATGTTTCGTTGCGCATGGCCTCAGTTTGAGACTTTGGCGCAGGCTGTTATAACGGCCACAGCTAAGCCCGAGTTAGGTTTGCTACTAGGCGAGCGATTGTTGGTGCACACCCACGGGGTGCTGGGTTACGCCGCTATGAACGCCGAAACCCTGAGCGAAGCGTTGCAAACCTTAGAGCAGTTTATTCGGGTGCGGGTGGCATTTATGCAGCTGGCGTACGATGCGGATAATGCGGCGTTGGTGCTGAGTAGCGATATGCCGCTGGGCCAAGCCGAGCGCCTACTTATGGAGGCCATTTTGCTGGCCATTAAACAAATTATTGATTTCATCACCCGTGAAAAAGCCGCCATTACGCAGGTGAGGTTTCACTACCAAGCCCCTGCAGAAGCCGCGCTCATTGAGCAGGTGTTTGATACCCAAGTGCAGTATGGCGCGCCGCTGAGCGGCCTTTGTATTGCGCCCGATTTGCTGCACAAGCCCTTGCGCGTGGCTGAGCCTGAAGCCTATGCCATGGCTCAAACCCTGTGCGAGCAAGCCTTGGCGAAGCTAGGCGATGAATCGGCATTAAGCCAGCGCATTCAGCGTTATTTGTTGACTCGCCACAATGAATTCCCCACCTTAGAGCAAGTGTGCCGGCAGCTTCACACCACGCCGCGTACCCTGCATCGGCGTTTAAAAGCCGAAGGCACCTCTTTTCGTGAAATCACCGATACCACCAAGCACCGGTTAGCATTGCAATATTTACAAGAAGGGCAAAATAGCTTGCAAGAAGTGGCCTACTTGTTGGGCTACAGTGATTTAGCGAATTTTCGCCGCGCTTTTAAGCGCTGGGTGGGTATGTCGCCGAGTGAGTATTTAGCGCAGTAAGACGGGGCAGAGCAAGGCAAACCTCATGTTAAGAAAACGCCAAAATCTATACATGTTGTTTTCTCATGTTAAAAAAATGGGAAAATGTATACATGAGATCGTCCTCATGTTAAGAAAATGCGAAAATCTATACATGAGAAGTTTAAGGCGGCTATTAAACGCCGCGCCCCGTTCAGAGCCGATAGCACAATTCATTGACACCGCAGCTCCAACAAAATAATCAATTACCACTTGAGTGGCACAGCCGTACCAATTAGCATGTGCCTCATACTCACAACAAAGGAAATCTTGCCGTGTATGTAGCAGGCTGGAGCAAAGCGGAAATCACCATACAACCTCAAGGTTATGCCATGCATGGCTTTGGTAACCCAAAGCATAAGGCGCTCGGCGTGCGCAACCCTTTACAAGCGCGCAGTTTTTTTATTGCCGAAGAAGCCAACCCCCAATCGCAACTTATTTATGTGTGCCTGGATTTGGGGTATATCACCCACGCCATGCGCCAAGGCATTGTGGCGCGGTTGCAGCAAGAGTTAGCGGATTTTGATGAAGAGCGCTTGGTGCTCACTTGCACCCACACCCATTCAGGGCCCGGGGGCTGCACCCAAGATGGCCTTTATAATCTGGTGACGCCGGGGTATCAGCCGCAGCATGTGGCCATTGTGGTGGATACCACGGTGCAGACGATTTTAGCCGCGCAGCAGAATGCCCAACCCACGGAGCTATTTTTTAGCAGTGCGCCCATAGAAGAAGAGGTAGACGTGGCATGGAACCGCTCCATCGCAGCGTATAACCGCAATACTGACGTTACGCCCTGCACCGAGGAAGAAACCCACAAGGCCCTAGACCGCACCATGCACCTCATTGAGTTTCGTCGTGGCGGGCAAACTCAAGCACTGATTTCTTTATTTGGCGTGCACGCCACTTGTCTGGGCAGCTCGCTCACCAATCACGATGGCGATAACAAAGGTTACGCTGCTTTGTTTGCAGAACAACAGCTTGAGGTCCAAGGCATCACCAACCCTGTGACCATTTTTGCCCAAGGCACCTGTGGTGATGTATCGCCTCATTATCAAGGGCCGGGGGCGCATCAGCGTCGCAAGCGTTTAACCGGCGAAGCAGAATATCAGTACGCCGAAAACAACGGGCGTAAGCAGAGCGACCATGCGTTTGCCATGTTAAAAAATCACCAAGGGTCGGCTATTACCGGACCTTTGGATGGCGTGCTCAGTTATCAAGATATGAGCCAGCAACACGCCGCCCCTGAGTTTGCCAACGGCGAAAAAGAGGCTTACACCGCGCCGCCTTGTCACGGCGTGGCCTTTTTTAGAGGCACTCCCATTGATGGCCCTGGCATGCCGGGTTTTTTAGGGTTTGGAGCTAAAATAGTAGCTCGCAATGTAAAGCGCCGTCGTTTGGCCAACAAACAGCATCCGCAATATGCGTACTACCAACGCTTGTACGCCAGCCAAGGGCCCAAAGACGTGTTGATGGAATCCGAGCGCAAACAGGTGCTTGGCTTCCCATTTGCCAAGATTCCCTTGCCCGCCTTTACCGACCCTCTAGTACGTGAATTGAAAAAGCAGGCCCGCGCAGGTGCGCTCAAAAAGAGTGCTATGGTGCCCAGCGTGCTGCCCTTACAAATTGTGCGCTTAGGCAATATTACGCTGACCTGTGCACCCGGTGAATTCACCACGGTGGCAGGGCGCCGCTTGCTCAATACCATTGCCCAGACCTTAGGGCCTGAGAGCCAGCACATTATGTGTACGTACTGCAATGATTACATGGGGTACGTGACCACCTTTGAAGAGTACCAAGAGCAAGCTTATGAAGGTGGGCATACCGTGTATGGGCAATGGACGCTAGCGGCTTTTCAAACTTGCTACCGTGAGTTGGCTAGTGCTTTAGCAGCATCACCCGAACAGCGTACCCACGATACGAAAACAAGACCATCGCCCACCCCTGTGGATGAATTGCGTTTGCGTACTGCTATGGCATCACGCGTTTAAGCTTTGCTGCAAAACCACATCACAAAACAAGGCTTTTCTTAACCAAAGTCAAGAAAGCCTTGTGAATAGTAGGGTTTATAACCTCTAAAAAATCAATTAGTTGCAGATTGCTAAGTCTTCTTGACGGATATCAAGCGTTTTTGTTTCGCAGGTGTCTTTTTTTAATTTATTTCCGTATGTTTAAGGGTGTAAGGCAAGCCCTTGCAAGGTCGTAATCAAGGTAGATAGCGTCAGTAGTTGTTATTCACCAGCGACCACACCCGTTGATGTTTTACTACAAGGAGAAGCATTATGCTTACTCGACAACTGTCATGGTTTATGACAGCCGTGCTTATGGGCATGCTAGCGCTTAGCTCTTCAGCGGTTGCCGCAGAGCAAGACGATGTGACCTATCGGCCCGACGTAACTTTTACACTGCGTACCGATATTTCTGAAGGCAGGCTCGTGTTTATTGGTGAGAAAGGCAAAATTAAGGATCAAGTGAACCCTGATTTGAAAGTGCCTGAAAATGCTGTGGTACAAATAAACCTCGTGAACGGCGATGGTGCTATTCATGATATTGCAGTACCAGATTTTGGTGCTAAATCTGACCAAGTTACTGGTAAAGGCTCTGCCACTGCCATTGTGTTCCGCACAGGCAAAGCGGGTGAGCATGATTATATCTGTACCTTACCCGGCCACGTGGCGGCAGGCATGATCGGTAAAATGATTGTAGGTGAGGGCGAGCAAGCCTCTGCACCCACGGGGATTGAAGTAGCGAAAAACCCCACCGAAGTGGGTAAGCCCGTAGGTAAGCGTGGTCCGCAATCGCTCAAGGTGAAGCTTGAAACCACTGAAGTGATAGGTCAGCTGGCTGACGGCAGTACTTATAAGTACTGGACGTTCAACAACACTGTGCCCGGCCCTATGATCCGTGCACGTGTGGGTGACACCATTACGGTGGAGCTAAGCAACGCCAAAGACAGTGACCACATTCACTCTGTGGACTTCCACGCGGTGACAGGTCCTGGTGGTGGTGCTGAGGTAACTCAAGTGGCGCCTGGCCAAACCAAGAGCTTTACCTTTAAAGCCATGAAGCCCGGGTTGTTTGTGTACCACTGTGCAACCCCAATGGTGGCGCAACACATCACCAACGGTATGTACGGCTTAATCTTGATTGAGCCAGAAGGCGGCTTGGATACAGTGGATCGTGAGTTCTATGTGATGCAGGGTGAGCTTTACACCACCCAAGAGCATGGCGTGAAGGGCATGCATGAGTTTTCACTCTCTCGCTTGCTCGATGAGCGTCCAACGCACTTAGCCTTTAACGGCACCATGAATGCACTCACAAAAACACACGTGATGAAAGCCAAGTTAGATGACACCGTACGTATCTTCTTCGGTGTGGGTGGCCCGAATGCGACCTCTAGCTTCCACGTGATTGGTGAAATCTTCGACCGCGTACACCGCGATGGCGACTTGATTACACCTCCAGGCCAAGGCGTACAAACCGTTACCGTTGGCCCAGGCAGTGCTGCCATGGTGGAGTTCCAAGTGGATGTTCCCGGCCGCTACATCTTGGTAGACCACGCCCTCTCTCGTATGGAGAAAGGCCTAGTCGGTTTCCTTGATGTGGAAGGCAAAGATAGACCAGAGCTGTTTAAAGTCAACAAATAAACAGCGCTAACCCAAAAGCCCGCTAGCTAACCACTAGCGGGCTTTTTTATTGCTTAATAATTAAGGTACTAGCACCCGCAATGGTGATGTTTCCATGGTGATAGTTGCTGGTAATTGGCCGCGTATATCGCCATCGGCTTGTACGGGCTCTTGTGTAACGCTGTTAAGCATTTCCACTTCTATTTGTTGTCCAGGAACGGATACTACGCCTGGCATTTTCTCCATTAGCCCAAAGGGCAAACCAAGTAAGCTTAATAACAGGCTGCCCATGTGTTTGCCGTTGAGCATCAATACTTGCATCGTGTTAGTGCTGAGATTGGCTTGTCGGGAAAGTAAAAACGAACCGCCATAAAAGCGCCCGTTAGTGATAATAGCCGAGTAGGCGCTGTAGCTTGTGCCATCGATACGAAGGCGGTATAGCTTACGGCCAAAATTGGGGAGCTGCTTTAACATCGATACCACATACGCGAGCTTGCCCATGCGGCGTTTAAGGTTGGGGTTTACCCGATCCACCACCCATGCATCGTAGCCAATACCTGCCATTAGTAAAAAACGGTTGCCGTTAAGGTGGCTTGGGTAGATTAGCTTCTCTTTGCCATTAAGAAGGGTAGCGATTGCGTTTTTGCGTTTAATGCCCAGCTCATAGGCTAATACGTTGGTGGTGCCCATGGGGATCAACGCTAAACGAAAACTGTCATTGGGGTGGCCCGCGAGCCCGTTTACCACTTCGTTAAGAGTTCCATCGCCACCGGCCACCGCTACAACATCAAGCGGTGCTGAGTAGTTTTGCAAATAGCGGGTAGCGTCGCCTGCTGCTGTGGTGGTGTAGAGGGTAACTTCTGCGCCTGCGGCAAGTAAGGCCTGCCGCATCTGGTAAATCGTTTGTGGTTTTGCAGAGCCCGAAGTGGGGTTAAGAATAATGAGTACGTGCATGCGCCCTTCCTTACTTATGTTGGGGCGCATTATGCCGTTGTGCTGTATCAAAAGTGAATGGCTGAAAGCCTTAAGCCTTCGCTTGGCGGTGGATTTGTACCAACCACAGCATGGCCAAAAACGAACAGGCAGCGGTAATTGCCATTGCTAATGCCATGGCCACTGGCGTGCCGGTATAAAATACGCCCACCAAGAAGCTAGCGGCGGCGCCTAAGCCAAATTGTGCCACACCAAATACGCCCATGGCGGCCCCTGCGTTACGCGGGAATTTATTCATCAAACCCACAGTGCTGTTGGAGCCCACCATGCTGGCGGGCGCCACTGCGATAAAGAGGCCAATCACCACTGCCACTATGCCACCTATAGCAAAATAGCTGGTGAATAATAGGAGCAGAGCGCCAATCAACGTGGTGGTCACCCCCGCCACCAACATGGTGAGGTAACCGAAACGGGTGACCAGTCGCGCATTTATTAAGTTGCCAAGAAACAGCCCCACCACGTTTAAGCCAAAGAAAAACCCAAAATAGGCCTCGGGTACATTAAAAATTTCGATATAAACAAAGGGCGAACCCGTGATATAGGCAAACATGGTGGCTAAAGAAAAACCGCCACACAACAAATAAGCCCAACTTTGTTGCTCACTGAGCACTCGCCCATAGGCGCGAAAGTAGTCTGGCAGCCGCACATCGCCGCGCTTTTCTGGGCCATTGGTTTCAGGCAGGCGAATGAGTACCAAGGCAAGGGCGAGGGCGGCAAAGGCTAACAAGAACCAAAAAATAGTGCGCCATTCCCAATACGACATAATCACACCGCCAATCATGGGCGCTAATAAAGGCGCCACCACCATGGCCATGGTGATATACGACATGGCGCGAGCGGCTTCGTTGCCCTCCCAAATATCGCGCACCATGGCACGCCCCGCAGCGGGAGACACCGCCGCAGAAAGCCCCTGCAATAAGCGCGCATAAATGAGTGTTTCAATATTGGGCGCCAAGGCACAGGCGATACAGGTGATAAAAAACAAGCCAAAACCAATGAGCAAAATGGGGCGGCGGCCATAGCGATCAGAAAGGGGGCCAGCAATTAATTGGCCCGCAGCAATGCCCACAAAGAAAGCTGTTACGCTTTGCTGTGCGGCGGAAGAGTTGGCGCCAAAATCTGCGGCGATAGCCGGCAAGCTCGGCAAGTAGGTATCAATGGATAAGGGCCCGATGGCGGCCAAAAAAGCGAGCAATAAAATAATGCCAACGCTTTGGGTGTGTGTTTTAGACATGAACAACCTGTAACAACAAGGAGGGGCGAAAATTATCGCGGTAATTGAGAGCTATTACCAATACGCTCGGGCAATAAGTGCCATAGACGGCCAAGTAAATCGGATTAATTCTCTAAAAAGAGCTATGGTGATCAGCATCTAAGCTGAATTGGAGAAGCTATGCTAGGTTATCAGGTTCGTAAACTCGATGTGGAAGTGGGCGCTTTTAAAGGCCGGATAAGGGCGCTAAGTGATCGCATGCAGTTTCACGATCCTGATGGAGTGGCCGAGCAAGCGGGTATTTGTGATGCTAGCTGGAGCATGTTTGGCCAGCTGTGGCCTGCCAGCCAAGTGCTAGCGGAAGCAGTAAAATATATCGACTTAAAAGGCCGCCGTGTGCTTGAGTTGGGGTGTGGTTTAGGATTACCGAGCCTGGTGCTGCAGTACCGTGGCGCTGATATTACTGCTAGTGATCACCACCCTTTAAGTGAAGAGTTTCTAAACTACAACGCGACGCTTAATAACTTGCCCATTATTCCCTATATGGATTTGCCCTGGAGCGATGTGGGGCCAGAGCGCGAGCGTTTTGATTTAATTATCGGCAGTGATTTGTTGTATGAGCCCAATCACGCGGAGTTGCTCGCTGGCATTGTAGAGCAACTTGCCAACCCTTCTGCGAAGGTGCTTATCAGCTGCCCAGGCCGCGGTTATCGTAATCGTTTTAGCCGTTATATGGCTGAATTAGGCTTTGAGCTTGATGAGCGCCGTGTACCGTTTTCAGTGGGTGAAAAACCACCTTATAAAGGGCGGCTATTGGTTTATCAACGGTTTCACTAGTTAACGATTCATGTCTATGGCTTTGCATTTTGATTTACGCTTAACTCCCCAGCACACCTTGCATGCAGTGATGGGGCTGCGTGTGCTAGCCATTTTGGCGCAAGTGACGGTGTTGTTGGTGGTGTCGCAAGGACTAGGATTAGCTGTGCCTCTGGCTTCTTTGCTGTGGGGTGTGGCTTTTTTAACGGTTGCTGCTGTGTTACTAGGGTGGCGGCTTAAGCGCCCTTGGCCAATCACCGAGCTCGAAGTGAGTTTGCAGCTTAGCGTAGATATTTTAGTGCTGACCTGGCTGCTTTATCATGCAGGTGGTTCCTCCAACGCCTTTGTGTCTGCCTTTTTAGTTCCCATTGCTTTGGCCGCCATTAGTTTGCGACTGGCCTTCAGCCTATTGGTCACTTTATTAAGTATCAGTGCTTACACTTTCTTGTTGTGGTTTTACGTGCCACTCCCTCCTATAGAGCACCATCTTGTTACAGATTTTGATTTACACGTTATAGGAATGTGGGTGAATTTTGTCTTGAGCGCTGCCCTATTAGCGGGCTTGTTTGCTTTGCTCGCAGATAATATTCGCCGCCGCGACGCCATGATCACCAAGGCGCGTGAAGATAAGCTGCGCAATGAGCACGTGGTAGCACTGGGGGCATTAGCGGCCAGCGCCGCCCATGAGCTCAGCACGCCCTTATCCACTGTAGATTTGCTAGCGGATGAGCTAGCTCGAGGTGTTCAAGGGAATGCAGAGCTAGAGGAAGATGCCGCCCTGCTCAAACAGCAAGTGCAACAGTGCAAAACCAGCCTGTCGACGTTACTAAAAACAGCACGCCACCCACGGCTAGAAGAGGATGAAGCGGTAAGTATTGAGCAATTGTTGCACGAAGTGGTGCAGCGTTGGCAATTAATGCGCCCTGAAATTGTGCTGAATACGGCATTCGAGCCCATTCGAGATGCCCTCATCACTGCGCCTCTTGGGTTGGCCCAAGCCTTGTTTAATTTGCTTAATAATGCTGCCGATGCAAGCATTGCGGCGGGCAGCTCGAGCATTAGCCTACAAGCTTATTGCCAGGCCAATAAATTGCACTTGGATATTTTAGACCAAGGCAAGGGAGTAGATGCGCAGGCAAAGTTACTGGCAGGACGAGTGGCGTTTAGCACTAAGCCCGAAGGCTCAGGGGTTGGTTTGTTGCTCACGCATACCACACTAAGCCGTTGGGGTGGTCAAGTAAGCCTGCATCGGAGACGCCAAGGCGGCACCTTAACTCGTTTGGTCTTGCCCTTTTCAAAGCTAAGAATGCACCATGAAACCATTGCTACTGATTGAAGATGACGCTTATTTTTCACGCACCCTCAGCCGAGTGCTTACTCGTGAAGGCTTTAGTGTAACCGCGGTGGCGGATGCCGACATGGTTCCGCAGTTGCTTGCTCAAAAGGTGCCTGATTACGCCATTGTGGATTTAAAACTCGAAGAAAGCTCAGGGCTTGATTTAATTGAGCCCCTACGCCAAGCCAATGCACAGATGCGTATTCTTATCCTCACTGGCTACGCCAGTATCGCCACCACAGTGGAAGCCATCAAACGTGGCGCTGACGACTACCTGACTAAACCCCTCGATATGAAGCTCCTACTCGCCGCCCTTGGTGAGGCCCCACCTGCCGAAGTCAAAATCCCCAACGAGCCCATGAGCCTACGCCGCTTGGAGTGGGAGCATATACAACGTGTTCTCAACGAAAACGACGGAAACATCACAGCTGCTGCTCGTGCCCTTGGTATGCATAGACGCACCTTGCAGCGCCGCTTGGCGAAAAGGCCAGTGAGAGAAAGCGACCCACTACCATCGTAGAGATAAAGAATTAGTGAAGGTGATGATACAAGCAGTGAGTACTAGTTTTTAATCTGCCTAGCTTTCGCTAGGCTTTTTGCGTTATAAACGCCGTACATAAGAAAAAGGAAGCGGTATGGTTGGCATTCGTAGCGGCCTATGGCGGCTAATTGGAGGTGTGGCGTTGTGGTGTTGTGTCACCACCGCCGCGGCAATAGAAATTAAACAGGCCATTACCTTAGAGGAGGCCATTCAAGAGGCGCTAGCTTGGCACCCAAGCATCGCCACGGCCAAGGCGCGTTTGGAAGAGCAGGCCCAGCGCGAGCGCCAAGCAAGGGCGGGCTATTACCCCCAAGTGAGTGCCAATGCGCAAAGTGGTTATCAAGGCCGGCGCGACGAGCAAAAATATAGCCAAGCACTCACGTTATCGGTTTCACAAATGCTCTATGATTTTGGCAAGGTGCGCGCTGATGTGGCGGTGGAAAAAGCAGCCGTGGTAGGCCGGCAAGCGGGGTTGTTAAAAGCCATAGAAGATACGCTTCATAACACCAGTGCAGCTGTGTTTGAGATATGGCGTTTCCAACGGCTAGAGAGCATGGCTAAGGAACAGCACCAAGCCCTTAGCGATTTAACTGAGCTAGTGAGCGAACGCCACCTAAAAGGGGCGGCGTCGCGCTCGGATGTGGCGCAAAGCAAAAGTCGTGTGGAGAGCGCTTTTACCCAAGTACTGCAATACCGTAACCAAAAGCTGCTATGGCAAAACCGTCTTGCGAGCCTGCTAGGTAAAGACAGTGCCCTTGCCGTGGGCGATGCACCAACGCTAGATACGCAAAACAGCTGCGCCTATACCGAAGAGAGCTTAGAAGCTGCACCGAGCTTGATCATGGCGTTAGCGGAGCGCGATAGCGCCGTGGCCACTGCGGATAAAGCCAATGCGCGCATGCGCCCCACCATTAGTTTGGACCCGTCCCTCACGCATCATGTCAAAGCACCCAATTGGTCTAACCAAGATGCGCCCGATAAAACCGAGTATGGTGTTTATCTCAATGTAAACATGCCCTTGTATCAAGGGGGTGCCTTAAGCGCGGAGCGCAAGCTTGCTCATGCTAGCCGCCTGGCTGCCGAATCAGAGATACTCAGCGAGCGGCAGCGTATTTTAGAGGCGCTTTTTACCTCGGCGTCTCAGTTGGAGGTGTTTGCTCACCAACGCCAGGTGCTTGAGCGGCGTGAGATCCTCAGCATTGAGACTCGCGAGCTTTATCAACAACAATATTTACAGCTGGGTGCGCGGCCTTTAATTGATTTGCTGAATGCCGAGCAAGAGATTTATCAAACGCGTTTTGAACGTATTAATATTGATACCGATACTCACCTGATGGGGCTCACCTGTGCCCACGAACTGGGCCAGTTGCATCGGTTATTTGAGTTAGGCAGTGCACATATTCAGGGAGTTAACCTTACACCATGAACCCTAAAGATCAGCAACGCGTACAGGAATGGGTAGCGCACTTGCTCTTAGTGGCGCGCCATTATGGGCTTAGCGTTTCACCACAAAGCGCAGCTTTGCAGGGGGAGTTTGCCTCCTTGAGTGAAGTGCATTTGGCGCAACTTGCTAAGCAACTTGGGCTTTATTTGGAGTTCACGTCTTTGCCCCGCACCGAATCCATAAATTGGCGCAGTCCGTTTATTGTGGAGTTGGAAGGTGGCGCCTTGGCCGTGGTAGAAAAAGCCGACGCCGAGCAAGTGTGGTTGCGTTTTGCCGATGAAAGCCACGCGAATGCTGTGCCTTTTGCGGAGCTCCACAGTAAAGCTAAGCGTGTGGCCATGGCGCGCCCTATTAAAGGGCGTAAAGATAAACGTGTTGATGATTTTCTAGCCCCTTACCAAGAAAACTGGCTGAAAAAAATCATTTTCATGGATATGCGCCCTTATTACCATGTGATGATAGCGGCGCTCATTGCTAATACTTTGGGCCTAGCGGGCATCTTGTTCTCCATGCAGGTATACGACCGCGTCGTACCTGGCCAATCCATGCCCACCTTGTATGTGCTGTTTATTGGTGTGGTGTTGGCCACTATTATTACCTTTGTTATGCGCGTGGTGCGTGGCAACGTCACCAATATTTTGGGTAAGCGCGCCGACTTGCGCATTTCCGATAAGGTGTTTGGGCACTCGTTACGTATTAAGCCCTTCGCCAAGCCCGTCTCCACGGGTACCTTTATTTCTCAACTGCGCGAGCTGGATCAGCTGCGCGAACTGATCACATCGAGCACCATTGGTGCTGCCACCGATATGCCGTTTTTTATCTTGTTCCTCGGTGTATTTGCAGTGATTGCGGGGCCCTTGGTATGGGTACCCATTGCTGCCGTGGTTATCATGTTGCTACCGTCGCTGCTCATGCAAAAAAAGCTTGCTGAGCTTGCCCGTGAATCCTCGCGGGAATCATCCCTGCGCAACGGCCTCTTGGTGGAAAGCATCCAAGGGCTCGATGATGTAAAAGCGCTACAGGCAGAGCCACAGTTTTTACAGCAGTGGAATGATTACACACACACCACGGCCAACGCTTCTCTTGCGCTGCGCAACCTCACCAATGCGCTGCTCTCTTGGAGCCAAGTCGTGCAAATGGGCGTGTTTGCGGTGGTGGTATTTGTGGGCGCACCTATGGTGATTAATGGCGATCTCACCACGGGTGCCTTGGTGGCCGCTTCTATTTTATCCTCGCGCATGCTTGGGCCCATGGGGCAGATTACCCAGGTACTGACCCGTTGGCAGCACGCCAAAGTCGCCATTGAAGCCGCAGAAAGCCTGATGCAATTGCCCGCCGAAGGCCAAGGAGAGCAGGAGCTATTTCATCGGCCCAACTTGCAGGGCGATTATCACCTAAAACAAGCGGTGCTCAGTTACGGCCAAGACATGCCACCTGTGTTGCAAATTCCACAGCTTGAGATCAACGCCGGTGAAAAAATTGCCTTGCTAGGGCGCAACGGTGCAGGTAAATCCAGCTTGCTTGGCGCCCTTGCGGGTAATCTGGTGCTCAATAGCGGGTCACTGACGTTAGATGGCACGCAAATGCATCAAATCGATCCCGCTGATGTGCGCCGCGATGTGGTGCTATTAAGCCAGCATTCTCGGTTGTTCCATGGCACTTTGCGCTACAACCTCACCTTGGGTAAGCCGTCTGCCACCGAAGATGAGATAAGAGCTGCCTTAACATTAGCGGGCGCCATGCCCTTCATTGAGCAGTTACCCGAAGGATTGGATCATTTGGTGTTGGAAGGCGGTTTGGGGCTATCGGGCGGCCAGCGGCAGGCATTGTTGCTAGCGCGCTTAATGCTGCGCGACCCTAATGTGGTGTTGATGGATGAGCCCACGGCCGCCCTAGATGATAGTGCTGAGCAGGGTTTTTTGCGTGCGCTGAAGGCTTGGCTCGGGGATAAAACCTTAGTCGTGGCAACTCACCGCTTAGGCGTACTCGATGTGGTGGACAGGGTACTGGTGGTAGACCAAGGCCGCGTAGCCCTTGATGCCCCCAAGCAAGAGGCCCTGAATAAGTTGACTGGCAAGCAGGTGAAGCAATGAACTACAACGCATTGAAAGAAAATGAAGTTCAGCTAAGTCGTTCCCACCTTATTATCTACCTCACTTTTTTCACCTTTGTGGCATTTTTTGTGTGGGCCTACTTTGCTGATTTAGTGGAAGTGTCCACCGGCATGGGTAAGGTGATTCCAAGCTCAAAAGAGCAAACCATTCAGTCCTTAGAGGGCGGCATTCTCACTGAGTTGGCAGTGAAAGAGGGCATGATAGTGGAGGCGGGGCAACGCTTGGCGCGTTTAGACCCCACGCAAACAGAGTCCTTGCTCGGTGAAAGCGCTGTAAAATACCGCACCGCACTGGCAAAAAGCATTCGCCTCACCGCCGAGCTTGAAGATAAGCCGCTGGAGTTCCCCGATAGCCTGCAGGATTATCCTGATTTGATCCGCGAGGAAACGCAGCTTTACCATAGCCGCCGCGCACGCATTCAAGACATATTGACCTCGATTGACGAGGCCATGGCCCTGTTAAAAAGAGAGCTAGCCATTAGTAATGATTTGCTCAAATCGGGTGCAGCAAGCTCTGTGGAAGTGATTCGTTTAGAACGACAAATGTCGGATTTGCGGTTGCGACGCATAGAAAGTGAAACCCAGTATTATGTGCAGGCCCGCGAAGAGCTAGCTGAGGCCAATGCGAATGTGGCGGCGGCCTCCTCGGTGCTGCTCGGACGTAGAGATGCGTTAAAGCGCACCACGTTTTATTCTCCCGTACGCGGTATCGTAAAAGATATCGAAATCACTACCATTGGCGGCGTGGTACCGGCTAACGGCAAGCTTATGGACATAGTGCCCTTGGATGACCAGCTATTAGTGGAAGCGCGTATATCCCCCGCTGATATTGCATTTATCCGCCCTGGGCTTGAGGCCTCGGTGAAGATCACCGCTTATGATTACTCCATTTTTGGCGATCTAAAAGGTGAGGTTACCACCATCTCACCCGATACCTTACGTGATGAGACAAATCCCGAAGTGTATTATTACCGCGTGAATATCCTGACGGAAAAGGACCATTTAGAGAACAAAAACGGCCAGTCCTTCCCCATCGTGCCCGGCATGATCGCCACCGTGGATATCACCACCGGCAGCAAAACCGTACTCGATTATCTCATCAAACCGCTGAATAAAGCGCGCGAGGCAATGAGGGAGAGATAAGATTTGCCCTTGTGCCGGGCAGGCACCACGCAACGGGTTCTAAATTAACAACATCAGCAATAAGCACTGCGAAATCACTATTTTTTTGCGGAAGAGCACGCAAAAGAAATAGTGGTTTCTCCGTGCATTCCTGCAGTGGCTCTAAGATAAATCGGGTTGGTGGAAATGGGAGAATGTGGGTGCCACTAAGCAAGGCTCTTTATATGAAAGTAGCTAGGAACTCGAAACAACAACTGGGAGTTTTGGCCCACTAAACGTACCGCAAGCAATATGCAGGCTATACGCTCTGCGCAACAACACCGCACAAAACCAGTCTTTTTCATATCCCATCCGCACCCGATTTCTCTTAGAGGCTAGGATAAATAGGCTGGAATAAATGGTTTCCTTCAGCATGGTTTTCGCTGAAGGAAATCATTTATGCAAGCTTGCTTGGCACAGTGGGTTTTAAGAACACTTGGTGCCGGGAACCTACGCGGTTCCGCGTGCTCGCAGTGCTTGCTAGCGATGAACTTAATTTAGAACTCGTTGCGTGGCGCCAACCCGGTGCAAGGGTAGCCTTGCACCTCGGCACGAGAGCCAACCTCCGCGGTTCCGCGTCTTACTCACTTACCCAGAGCAAAAACTCCCGCCTCTCTTCTTCACTAGCCACCTTCCACAGTGCCTTTAAGCGCAATGCCACATCCTGCTCGGAACGGCTTTCTTGCAGGGGGGCCACTGTGTCGGTGGCTTCCACCGCAGTGTGGTCATTTTGCAGGCTGGCCAAAATAGAAGGGCGTTTTGCCGTGGTGGCTTGGGTGGGAGTCTTAACGTCGGTGGCTAGATTGAGGGTCCAGCCACTAAAGTTTTTAGCCAGCTTTTCGGCCTCGGGCAGGCGTTGTGGTCGCTCAAAATCAAGTCTCACGGTTTCACCCGCTTTGCCTTCCACCACAAATGTCGCGGGCTGCGAGCGTACTACGGTGTGGCTTTCGATGTTGTTGTCCCAAAACTGCTTATAAAAGGCATCAATGGCGTAGCGGCCGGGGAGCAAATATAGCTTTTGGTCGTTGTTGCCAAGTAATTTGCCGCCGCTATTGGCCAATGCCTTGCCGTTGACAGTCATGACTTCAAGCAAGTGCGGGATTTCTACCACTAGTAATTCTTCCTGTGGGCGCTCTTTGCCCTCGTAAAGATGATGCTCAGTGAGGGAGGCGCAAGCGCTAAGCCATAGGATAGCGGCACTGATAATTGCGAAACGACCTAAAATATTTGGTTTCATAAATGTCTCTCCAACGGCGCTATTTAGGCGGGTTAGCATGTTTTTGGTCTTGGGGAATTTCTTTGTTGGGTGCCAAGCGCAACACGGTGCGCTGCATTAGCACGTTGTTGGGGATCGAAAAACGGTGGCCGTTTTCATCCTCTAAGATTAAAAAAAAGAGCCCCATTTGGCGCACGCGGCCAGTAACTGTGTTGTCGCCATCAAGAATACGCACGCGGTCCATTACGCCAAACGGTGCATGGAAAAAAAGCACTAGTGCTGCGGTGATGTTGCTGAGAATCGACCAAGCGGCAAAAAATGCAATGCCCGCCAAGGCAAAAATCGAGGAAGCAAACACCATAAAGCCGTGACCGGTAAAGCCCCAGAGGGCGCTTAGTAGCACAAAGACTACCAAGATGCCTGTGGTGTTGATAAGCACAATGACTTGGAAGATACGGTTGGGAGTGTAGCGGCGACGTTCACCAAAGCGGCGCACGATTTTACGCATGAGGGCGGTTACCAAGACCACGCCTACAATGATGCCTAGGCTAAATAGAAAGCGTAGTACGTTTTGGCTTAATACGAAGTTTTCCACGATTTGCACTCACAAATAAGGGTTGTTAGCTCTTTCTTGGCCGAAGGTTGAGTTAGGGCCATGGCCAGGGATAAATGTCACCTCGTCGCCTAAGGGTAACAGCTTGGCCGTGATGGAGGTGATAAGTTGTTGGTGATTGCCTTGGGGGAAATCTGTGCGCCCCACGGAACCAGCAAAAATCACATCGCCCACAATGGCTAGGGCGCTAGAGCGGTGATAGAAAACCACATGCCCAGGAGTGTGACCAGGGCAGTGCAGCACTTCTAAACGCGCTTCGCCCACGCTCACCACATCACCGTCCTCAAGCCATTGTTCAGGTGCAAAGGGTTCCACTGTGGGAAACCCAAACATCTGCGCTTGCTGGGGCAGTATATCGAGCCAAAATTTATCGTCTTTATGGGGGCCGACTACGGGTATATCCAGTTGTTTGGCAAGCGCCATGGTGGCACCCACATGATCAATATGCGCATGAGTCAGCAAAATTTTTTCGGGGACACCTTGGCTTTTTTCAATGGCAGCTAAAATTTTTGGTAAGTCACCGCCTGGGTCAACAATAGCCAGCTTATTACTTTGCTGACAGTGCAATAAAGAACAGTTTTGTTGGAAAGGGGTAACGGGAATAATTGTGTACTTCATGACGCTCTAGAGGCTGATGTGTTTAGGTAATGAGCTTGAGTATATCAGGGTGGTGCAGGAGAGAGCAGAGAGAAAAGGCTATACGCGCAAAAATTCTATAAATGCGCTATGATTGCGCACCCCAAATGGGTTTGCACCGAATTTGCTCTGTTTATTGTGAATGTTATATAGGTATTAGCAATATTCATCCTGTGAATGTTGAGTATATTTATATTAGCTTCAATGATAGGTAAAAAAAGAGTAGAATCGGGCCCGAAACGAAGCAGTAGCTCAGGCTGCTGTGCTGCTTAGAGCAGATTCGTTATTTCCACTCACTACTACATATAGGAACTGACCATGTCATACTTAAAAGACATTGAAGCGGTTGCTGCTGAACTAAAAGATAAAGGCGCTTGGGGTGTTGATCCTGAGTCCGTAGTTCGCATGCGCCTACAGAACCGTTTTCACACCGGTTTAGATATCGCCAAATACACCGCAGATATTATGCGTCGCGACATGGCTGCATACGATGCTGATAACAGCAAGTACACCCAATCCTTGGGTACTTGGCACGGCTTTATCGCTCAGCAAAAAATGATCTCTATTAAGAAGTACTTCAATAGCACTGAGCGCAAGTACCTTTACATGTCTGGTTGGATGGTAGCTGCACTACGTTCTAAGTTTGGTCCTCTACCTGACCAGTCCATGCACGAAAAAACCGCTGTTCCTAGCTTAATCGCTGAGCAGTACGACTTCTTAAAGCAAGCTGACGCTGTTGAACTTAACCACTTGTTCCGTGCACTAGACGAAGCACGTGCAGCTGGCGACTCTGCTAAAGAAGCTGAAATCATCGATCAAATCGACAACTTTGAAACCCACGTTGTTCCCATTATCGCGGACATCGACGCTGGTTTTGGTAACGCTGAAGCCACTTACCTCCTAGCTAAGATGATGATCGAAGCTGGTGCCTGTGCCATTCAGATTGAGAACCAAGTGTCTGATGAGAAGCAGTGTGGCCACCAGGACGGTAAAGTAACCGTACCTCACGCTGAGTTCATTGCTAAATTGAAAGCGGTTCGTTACGCATTCCTAGAGTTGGGCGTTGAAAACGGTGTTATCGTTGCCCGTACTGACTCTGAAGGTGCTGGCCTTACCAAGCAGCTTGCTTTCTCCGCTAAAGAAGGCGACCTTGGTGATCAGTATAACTCCTTCCTCGCGGGTGAAGAAGTTACTGATGCTTCCACTGTTAAGAACGGTGAAGTACTTATTAAGACTGGCGGCAAGCTTATCAAGCCTAAGCGTTTACCCAGCAACTTGTTCGAGTTCCGCAAAGAAACCAACATCGATCGCGTTGTGCTTGACTGCGTAACAGCACTACGTAACGGTGCGGACCTCCTCTGGATTGAAACCCCAACTCCAGACGTTGCGCACATTAAAGAGATGGTTGACCGCATCCGTGAAGAAGAGCCAAGCGCTAAGCTGGTTTACAACAACAGCCCAAGCTTCAACTGGACGCTCAACTTCCGTCAGCAAGTATACGATCAGTGGGCTGCAGAAGGTAAAGATGTTTCTGCTTACGATCGCGCTCGCCTCATGGCTACTGAGTACGATGGCACAGAGCTTTGCGATGCTGCTGACCAAGCTGCTCAGGACTTCCAGCGTCGCGCCGCTGCAGAAGCAGGTGTATTCCACCACTTAGTAACGCTACCGACCTACCACACTGCAGCTCTATCTACTGATGAGCTAGTGGAAGGTTACTTCGGCGAAGAAGGTATGTTGCGCTACGCTCGCGACGTACAGCGTAAAGAAATTCGTCGTAACATTGCTACTGTTAGACACCAAGCGATGGCGGGTTCTGATATTGGTGATGACCACAAAGTATACTTCCACGGTGAAGAGTCAGCGCTACTTGCTGCTGGTGAAGACAACACCATGACTCAGTTCGAAAACATCTAATTGATGTTGTTCAACTGAACACAAAAGCGCACCTTCGGGTGCGTTTTTTTTGCCTGAAAATTGCGATGTGGTAGGCAATAAAAAGCCCGCTTCCGTGCGGGCTGTGGAGGAGAATAACTTAGGCGCTTTGCAGTAAATGACGAGCAATGCTTTCCACGTGCGGGTCGGGCGTACCAAGTTTATTTAAAGCGGCATGTAGGTTTAGCAAGTAGTCTTTGTTTGGGCCGCTAGCACCATGGCAATGGGCAATGTGGCGAGCAATTTCCAGTTCGCTCGCAGGGCCTAAAAAAGCACCGTTATCTGGAGTAGCTACATACACAAGGGCTTTGTCTGTGCCTTGCACTTCATCGCTAAAGTAAAGGGGTGTGCTAAAGCGCAAATAACCATTGCGCTCGCGGTGGTCTAAATAAGAAAACACTTCGGGCGTAATTAAAAAAGCCATGCCGTGGCAGATAGCATTGGGCTTCTCGATTAATGTTGCCACGCGGCCAGGCTGCGCCATGGTGCCACGGTGGTCGTGTGAGCCCTGCCAAAAGCGACGCTCCCATCCTTTAATAAAAGCGGGACGGCTTTCTAAATAAGAAAAGCCAGGGCGGTAAATAAGCGAACCATAACCAAATAACCACACTTGCTGCTGGCCATCAAAGTCCCTGATTTGCTGGTTGATTGAGCGTGTATCTACCACTGTTCTGTTCCTCGTATTGGCACTGTCACTGTGCGCTTTGTTCGTGCTTTATAACTGAATGAGCAAAATCATAGCATTGCTATAAATAAAATAAAGATTCCTAGTAAGAATAAGTTTTTCCATTGTTATTCTGTTTTTGCATAAGTCTTCTGAGATAAAAAAATGTCTGCGTGCATCATACGGTAGGTGTATCTAAAAAGTTTTAACCTAAGGCCGTGCTGGCTTTGGGCGGCACGGTTACCCTACTTGGCAGTAAGTGCTAAGATTCGTCTTTTGGTGCTGAAAACCAAAACAGAATATTATCCAAACAAGGAATTAACTCCGTGTCTTCTAAATCTTCCTCTGAGAAAGTGTCCGAACGCATCCGCCAACGACTGTTAGCCGCAGGTCAACGTTTCCACGCTAACGATAACATTGCTGATTACATTCAAGAGGATGAGCTTGAAGCCTTGCGCGCTGAAGTAGAAGTGCAAATGCAGGGTGTGCTGCAAGCACTTGTGATTGATGTAGATAGTGACCACAACACAGCTGAAACCGCTAAGCGTGTGGCAAAAATGTTTGTCAATGAAGTGTTTCAAGGCCGCTATGTTGCAGCACCGCCCGTAACAGAGTTTCCTAACGTGTCTGAGCTCAATGAGTTGATGATTGTGGGCCCCATTAAAGTACGCAGTGCGTGTTCACACCATTTATGCCCCGTGATGGGCAAGGTGTGGGTGGGAGTGTTACCGAATGCAGACTCCGAATTGATAGGCCTTTCTAAGTATGCACGCCTAACAGAGTGGATTATGACGCGCCCGCAAATCCAAGAAGAAGCGGTGGTGATGCTCGCTGATGAACTCGAATCGCGCTTGCACCCCGACGGCTTGGCCATTGTGATGGAAGCGAGCCATTACTGCATGCACTGGCGCGGGGTAAAAGACGACGGTGCCCTGATGCAAAACTCCGTGATGCGCGGTGCTTTCTTAAAAGACAGTAATTTGCGTCGTGAATTTTTGAGCTTACTCAATCGCCATTCATAACAGGCATGAGCGTTCTTTGTAAAACAGAACGCTCATGCTTCTCCCACCCTCATAATAATATTTGTTATTATCCTCGCACCTTGAAAACAGCCGAGAACATCATGTCCAAACCAGCACCTTTTGTGCCAGAGCTGCTATCGCCTGCTGGCACGCTAAAGCACCTTGAATATGCCTTTGCTTATGGCGCCGACGCCGTATACGCAGGCCAGCCACGCTATTCACTGCGAGTGCGTAACAACTCTTTTAAAAACGCTGAGGCCTTAGCTGAGGGAATACAGGCGGCGCACAGCCGCGGCAAAAAATTTTATCTCACCTCTAATGTGAGCCCGCACAACGATAAAGTGCGCTCATATTTGCGTGATTTAGAGCCTATTGTAGAAGCGGGCCCCGATGCCATTATTATGGCCGATCCCGGCTTAATTATGATGGTGCGCGAGCGCTGGCCTGAGCTTGAGGTGCATTTATCGGTGCAGGCGAATGCGGTGAACTACGCCACGGTGAAATTTTGGCACAACATGGGGCTTAAGCGCGTGATTCTATCTCGCGAACTAGGCTTGGAAGAGGTGCGCACCATTCGTGAACAAGTGCCAGAAATGGAGCTAGAGGTATTTGTGCATGGTGCCCTGTGCATGGCGTATTCGGGTCGCTGCTTGTTATCGGGCTACATGAACCACCGCGATGCCAACCAAGGCGCATGTACGAACGCGTGCCGCTGGAATTATAAGCCCCTAGAAAGCCAGGTGGATGACACGGGCGATATGGTTTCTTTAAGCGGCGTTGAAATCCCCACCACCCAAGACCTTACACCTGAGCCACGCTCTATTCTGCTGAAGGAGCCAAACGATCCGCGCGGCACTATTTCCATGCACGAAGATGAGCATGGTACTTACATTATGAACTCGCGTGACCTACGTGCCGTGCAGCATGTGAAAGATCTCACAGAAATGGGCGTGCATTCATTAAAAATCGAAGGCCGCACTAAATCCGTGTATTACGCCGCTCGCACCGCGCAGGTGTATCGCCGCGCCATTGATGATGCTGTGGCAGGCCGTGAATTTGATATGAGCTTAATGGACGAGCTCGAAGCCATGTCTAACCGTGGTTACACCGAAGGCTTCTTCCGCCGCCACCCGCCACAGGAATACCAAACCTACGAGCAGGGCACGTCTAAACTTGGCAGCCAGCAGCTAGTGGGCGAAGTGATGGACGCCGATGATAAGTGGATTTATTTCGATGTAAAAAACCGCTTTGAAAAACACGATGAAGTGCTGCTTATGACCCCTAACGGCAACCGTCGCTTTGTAGTGGAAACCCTCGAAAACAAAAAAGGCCAGGCCGTTAACGAAGCCCCTGGCTCGGGCCACTTTGTACGTATCCCGCGCTTTGAAGGCCTCGACGACGAAGCGCTAAAGTGGGGGATGCTAGCGCGGTACATAGGGTAGTCCTTGAGCCGGGCGGCTGTTACCCTTACGCTGGGTTGGCAAGGGCGCGGAACCGCGTAGGTTCCCGCTACCAGGTGTTCTTAAAAACCACTGTGCCAAGCAAGCTTGCACCTGCCCTTGCACCGGGCGGGTGCCACTCAACGAGTTCTAAACATACTGCATCAGCAATAAGCACTGCGAAATCACTCTTTTTTTGCGGAAGAGCACGCAAAAGAAAGAGTGGTTTCTCCGTGCCTCCCACCGGTGGCTCTAAGATAAATCGGGTTGGTGGGATTTGGGAGGATGTTGGTGCCACTAAGTTCGGCGCTAGCAAGGGCGTAACTAAATGCTCGAAACAGCAACCCCGCACAAAACCAATACTTCGTGTCTCACCTGTGTTTGATTTCTCTTGAAGGTTGGGATGAATAAGCAGGAAAAACAGAATCCATTAACATGGTTTTTAGTGGCAGAAGTTGGGTTTTTAGGCTCCACTAAGCGAGCTGTAAACAATATGCTGCTATGTGCTCTGAGCGCTAACCTTGCACAAAGCCAGTCTTTCTCATACCCCACTCGCACCCGATTTCTCTTAGAGGCTAGGATAAATAGGCTGGAATAAATGGTTTCCTTCAGCATGGTTTTCGCTGAAGGAAATCATTTATGCAAGCTTGCTTGGCGCAGAGGGTTTTAAGAACTCTCGGTAGCGGGAACCTACGCGGTTGCGCGTATTAGGAAAAAATCCCTAGCTTATCCCAAATGGCATCCACGCGCGCCACGACGGCGGGGTCCATCACTATGGGTTTTCCCCATTCGCGGTCGGTTTCGCCGGGCCATTTATTGGTGGCATCTATGCCCATCTTGGAGCCGAGGCCTGACACGGGAGAGGCGAAATCGAGGTAATCGATGGGGGTGTTTTCGATCATTACCGTATCGCGGGCTGGGTCCATGCGGGTGGTCATGGCCCAAATCACATCTTTCCAGTCGCGTGCGTTCACATCGTCGTCGCACACAATCACAAACTTGGTGTACATAAACTGGCGCAAAAAGGACCATACCCCCATCATCACGCGCTTGGCGTGGCCGGGGTATTGTTTCTTCATGGTGACCACTGCCATGCGGTAAGAGCACCCTTCAGGAGGTAGGTAAAAATCTACAATTTCAGGAAACTGCTTACGTAAAATTGGCACAAACACTTCGTTCATGGCCACGCCGAGCACGGCAGGCTCATCGGGCGGGCGGCCAGTGTAGGTGCTGTGGTAAATGGGGTTCTTGCGGTGGGTAATGCGTTCCACGGTGAATACTGGGAAGCGTTCCACTTCGTTGTAATAGCCCGTGTGGTCGCCAAAGGGGCCTTCGTCGGCATCATCATCGGGGTGGATGACGCCTTCCAAGACATACTCGGCGCTAGCAGGCACTTGTAAGTCGTTGCCTAGACAAGCTACCACCTCGGTGCGGCTGCCGCGCAACAAGCCTGCGAAAGCGTATTCGCTGAGCGTATCGGGCACGGGGGTAACCGCCCCTAAAATGGTAGCGGGGTCAGCACCTAGCGCCACCGTCACAGGGAAGGGCTGGCCGGGGTTGGTCTTTTGCCACTCTTGGAAATCCAAAGCGCCGCCACGATGGCTCAGCCAACGCATAATTAAGCGATTACGTCCAATGAGCTGCTGGCGGTAAATGCCGAGATTTTGGCGCTTTTTATTGGGGCCGCGAGTAATCACCAAAGGCCAAGTAACAAGAGGTCCTGCGTCACCGGGCCAACAGGTTTGTATAGGTAGCTGGTATAGGTCGACCTCGTCGCCTTCTAGCACAAACTCTTGGCAGGGTGCACGGTTGAGCACCTTGGGGTTCATGGAGAGTACTTTCTTAAAAATGGGTGCTTTAGAAAGGGCATCGCGAAACCCCTCTGGTGGCTCGGGCTCTTTTAAGAAAGCAAGAAGTTCGCCCAGTTCCCGCAACTCATCTAAGCTTTCTCGACCCATGCCTAAGGCCACCCGTTTTTCAGTGCCAAATAGATTGGCTAACACGGGGGTGTCGAACCCCTTTACGTTTTCAAACAATAAGGCGGGGCCGCCTGCGCGTAGGGTGCGGTCGCTGATTTCAGTCATTTCAAGATTAGGGTCAACAGGGAAGGCAACGCGCTTGAGCTCGCCGCGTTGTTCGAGTTGCTTAATAAAGTCGCGTAAATCTGTGTATTTCATCAAGGCACCCTAAGCTGCTAACTGGCGAAAGTAAAAGCCAGAGTATAGCAGTTAATTGCTAAGGTCATGGCGGTGTTTCGAGGCCATTATGCGCTCGGATAGAGATGACTTATTGCGGTATGCGCTGGTAATGATAAGCAGGTTGCACGGGCTAGCCTAGCACGGTGGAACATTCTTCACTGCGCTTGTGGGGAGTGACGTTAGGGTGAAGAAGAGGGCTAATGACGGATATTCAGCCAGGCTAGCTCAGCCCATAGGGGTGCAAATAGTGGTCGTTTATCGGAAGTATTTTGCGTTTTTCCTAGCGTAGCCGCTTTAACGTAGGTAGCATGGGCCGCTTCAAATTCACGCAACCCAAGTGGTGTCACCATGAAAATCGCAGAGAATGCTGCAGTATCCATCCATTACACCCTCACTAACGATACTGGTGAAGTGCTCGATAGCTCACAAGGGCAAGAGCCTTTAGATTACGTACACGGTAGTGGCCAAATTATTCCTGGTTTAGAAGCCGCTCTAGAAGGCAAAGAAGCTGGCGATAAGCTGCAAGTGACCATCGCACCAGAAGATGCTTACGGCCCACGTCACGATGAGCTTATTCAGCCTGTTCCTCGCGAAGCATTTGAAGGTGTTGAAGATATTCAGCCTGGCATGCAATTCCAAGCGCAATCCGAGCAGGGCGTGCAGCTTGTAACCGTCACTGCCGTGGATGACACCACCGTAACAGTAGATGCTAACCATCCACTTGCAGGCGAAACTTTGCATTTTGACGTAGAAGTGGCGAGCGTAGCAGCTCAATAATAAGCACTGCGGTGTGCGCGGAACCGCGCGAGGTTCCCGGCACCAGGTGTTCTTAAAGTCTACTGTGCCAAGCAAGCTTGCATAAATGATTTCCTTCAGCGAAAACCATGCTGAAGGAAACCATTTATTCCAGCCTATTTATCCTAGCCTCTAAGAGAAATCGGGTGCGGGTGGGGTATGAGAAAAGCTGGTTTTGTGCAAGGTTAGCGCTCAGAGCACATAGCAGCATATTGTTTACAGCTCGCTTAGTGGAGCCTAAAAAACCCAGCTTCTGCCACTAAAAACCATGTTAATGGATTCTGTTTTTCCTGCTTATTCATCCCAACCTTCAAGAGAAATCAAACACAGGTGAGACACGAAGTATTGGTTTTGTGCGGGGTTGCTGTTTCGAGCATTTAGTTACGCCCTTGCTAGCGCCGAACTTAGTGGCACCAACATCCTCCAAAATCCCACCAACCCGATTTATCTTAGAACCACCGGTGGTAGGCACGGAGAAACCACTTTTTCGTCTGCATGGTTTTCGCAGACAAAAAGTGATTTCGCAGTGCTTATTGCTGATGAATTTAATTTAGAATCCGTTGCGTGGCACCTACCCGGTGCTAGGGCTACCCACCCGCCCGGTGCTAGGGCAACCCCAGCGGTTCCGCGCACCCCGCAGTGCTTATTGCTGATGAATTTAATTTAGAATCCGTTGCGTGGCACCTACCCGGTGCTAGGGCTACCCACCCGCCCGGTGTTAGGGCAACCCACGCGGTTCCGCGTAAAGAACATGAGCCTGTCCGGCTCAGGAGGGCAACTACTTGCCCCCCTTCATGGAATCAAAGAACTCATTATTAGTTTTAGTTTGCTTCAAGCGATCAATTAAGAATTCGATGGCGTTAATTTCTTCCATGGGGTGGAGCACTTTGCGCAGTATCCACATGTTCTTAAGATCATCCTCAGGTACCAGGCGCTCTTCGCGGCGGGTGCCGGATTTCTTAATATGAATCGCAGGGAATACACGTTTTTCAGCAGCACGGCGATCAAGGTGCAGCTCCATGTTACCCGTACCCTTAAACTCTTCGAAAATCACTTCATCCATTTTCGAGCCAGTTTCCACAAGGGCGGTGGCAAGAATAGTGAGGCTGCCGCCTTCTTCAATATTACGCGCAGCACCAAAAAAGCGTTTAGGGCGTTCGAGAGCGTGGGCATCCACACCACCGGTGAGTACGCGTCCGGAGCTAGGCTGTACTGTGTTGTACGCACGCGCTAAGCGAGTGATGGAGTCGAGGAGAATTACCACGTCTTGCTTGTGTTCCACCAGGCGCTTGGCTTTTTCGATAACCATTTCTGCCACTTGTACGTGGCGAGCGGGGGGCTCATCAAAGGTGGAGGCAACCACTTCGCCGCGCACGGTGCGTGACATTTCCGTCACTTCCTCAGGGCGCTCATCAATCAACAACACAATTAAGTGGGCTTCGGGATTGTTGCGAGAGATAGAATGCGCCACCTGTTGTAGGAGCATGGTTTTACCCGCTTTTGGTGGTGCAACAATCAAACCACGCTGGCCCTTACCTATGGGTGCCACTAAATCAATAACACGTGAGGTAATATCTTCGGTGGAGCCGTTGCCTTGCTCCATAACGAGTTGTTCTGTGGGGAAGAGAGGGGTGAGGTTTTCAAACAGGATTTTGTTTTTGGCGTTTTCGGGGCGGTCATAGTTAATTTCATTGACCTTTAACATGGCGAAATATCGCTCACCATCTTTAGGAGGGCGAATCTTGCCAGAGATACTATCCCCCGTGCGCAAGTTAAAACGCCTAATTTGGCTCGGGGAAACATAAATATCGTCGGGACCTGCAAGATATGAGCCTTCTGAACTACGTAAAAAGCCAAAACCGTCTTGAAGTATCTCTAGTACGCCATCTCCATATATATCGGAGCCATTCTTAGCAGCTTTTTTTAATATGGAGAAAATAACGTCTTGTTTTCGTGTTCGGGCAAGGTTGTCGAGGCCCATTTCGTGGGCGATATTGAGCAGCTCAGCAATGGGCTTCTGCTTTAATTCAGAGAGGTTCATTAGTTTAATAGAGGTCCAAAAGATTAGTTTTCGCGGCGTAAGTGGTACCGCACTTGGTTGATATTATCGGGGTTATTAAGCATGGCGAGGCGCCAGAGGCTAAAGAGAGCGCGTAGCTAGTTGGAGTATGTAACACCAAAAAAATGGGTTTGTCTAGCTTTTGTTGTGACTTTTGTGAACATAAAATAATTTAAGAGGCCACCACGGCAGAAGGGCCGCAGTGGCGCACATTAAATTAAATGGTGCTATCTAAAAACGCGGTGAGCTGCGAAAGAGAAAGAGCACCTACTTTGGTGGCTTCCACGCTACCGTTATTAAACACTGTGAGCGTGGGGATGCCGCGCACGCCGTATTTGCGTGGTGTTTCTGGGTTATCGTCGATATTGAGCTTTACGACTTTTAAACGGCCAGCAAAGTTTTGGGCGATTTCCTCGAGAATAGGGGCAATCATTTTGCACGGGCCGCACCAAGGCGCCCAGTAGTCCACTAGAACGGGGCCGTCGGCCTTGAGTACGTCTTCTTCAAAGTTGCTATCGGTGGTGTTTATAATTTCTGCGCTCATGGCGTAGCTCCTGCAAATAGTATTGGCAATGTTGTATGTGTATGTGTGGGCAGCTTCGGTAAAAATCAAGCTGCCCAACGTTGGGTGCAATATTAGCGTAAAAGCTCAGCAGCTTTACGCGCAAAGTACGTTAAGATGCCGTCGGCACCAGCACGCTTAATGCTAGTGAGGGATTCTAAAATAATCGCCTCTTCATCTAGCCAACCATTTTGGAAGGCTGCCATATGCATAGCGTATTCGCCACTCACTTGATAAACAAAAGTGGGTACGGCAAAGGTGTCTTTTACTTCGCGCACTACATCAAGATAGGGCATGCCTGGTTTTACCATAACCATATCGGCGCCTTCGGCTAAATCTTGTGCGACCTCGTGCAGCGCTTCAAGGCGGTTAGCGGGGTCCATTTGATACGTGGTCTTATCCGCTTTGCCTAAGTTCTCTGCTGAACCCACTGCGTCGCGGAAGGGGCCATAATAAGCAGAAGCGTATTTGGCTGAATAGGCCAAGATACGAGTGTTGATGTGCCCATCTTGCTCTAATGCGTTGCGAATGGCGCCAATGCGGCCGTCCATCATGTCGCTTGGCGCAATCACGTCGGCGCCGGCTTCAGCGTGGCTAATGGCTTGGTTTACTAGCGCTTTCACGGTGACGTCATTGAGCACATAGCCGTTGCTGTCGATAATGCCATCTTGGCCGTGCGTGGTATAAGGGTCCAGGGCTGCATCGGTAATTACTCCCAATTCAGGCAGCTCCTTTTTTAAGGCACGTACGGTGCGTTGCACTAAACCGTTTTCATCCCAAGCGGGGGAGGCGTCTAGGGTTTTTGCTTCTTGTGGCGTTACAGGGAACAAAGCCACCGCTGGCACGCCTAAGTTGGCGAGGGCCTCTGCTTCTTTAAGCAACAAATCGATGCTGAGGCGTTCAACCCCAGGCATAGAGGGAACCGCTTCACGATGGTTGCTGCCTTCCACGACAAAGAGAGGGCAAATTAAATCGTTTGGCGTTAAGGTGGTTTCTCGCATTAAGCGGCGTGAAAAGTCATCATAGCGCATGCGGCGTAAGCGGGTGGCTGGCCAGGGGGCGCGGTTAAAGTGACCTTGTGTCATGATTTCTCCCAGGTAAATGGAAAACGGTAGCCATTGTAACAGGCATGGCACAAATTACTTATAGTGTTTATGTTTAATGCATAAAGCCTTAAGCTATTATCGGTAAAACAATATGTTAGGACCCTTTCACTATGCTTTTCCTGTGTTAGATTTAGCTGCTACACGGGTGTTTTATGAAAACCATCTAGGTGCTATGCCCGGCCGCTGCGCCGAACAGTGGGTGGATTTTGATTTGTTTGGCCATCAGCTGTCGGCACACCAAGTGGCTGCTATGCCAGAGGTGGTGGCTTATAGCGAAGTCGATGGCCAAGAGGTACCCCTACCTCATTTTGGCGTGGTGCTAGAGTGGGGAGAATGGCAAGCATTGGCGGAACGCTTAATCGCGCACCAGGTGCCATTCTTATTATCTCCTCAGGTGCGTTTTCAGGGCCAACGTGGTGAGCAGGGGACTTTTTTTGTACTAGACCCTTCAGGCAATGCATTGGAATTTAAGAGCTTTAGACGGCAAGAGGAGATGTTTGCATGAGTCGTTGGCGCCCACCGGCAAAACCGGCGTCAAAATATATTACCCCCGAAGGGTATCGCGCTATGAATGAAGAGCTGCAATATTTGTGGAAAGAAAAGCGGCCGGCGGTGACCCAAGCTGTACAAGAAGCAGCAGCGTTGGGGGATAGGTCAGAAAACGCTGAATACATTTATGGCAAACGCCAATTGCGAGAAATTGACCGCCGCATTCGTTTTTTATCACGTCGCTTAGATGACATGGTGGTGGTGGATAGGCCGCCGCAGGATGCAAGTAAGGTGTTCTTTGCTGCTTGGGTAACCGTATACGATATCAACACAGATGAAGAAAAACGTTTTCGCATTGTGGGCCCTGATGAGACTGATGCTAAGCGCGGTTGGATTAGTGTGGATTCGCCGTTGGCACGGGCTTTGATAGGCAAGCAGGTGGACGACGAGGTGGTATTTACCACACCTAAGGGGCGACAAGAGTATGAGGTCGTCAATATTGAATACGAGGCCGCGAAGGAGCATCGCTAATGGCACAAGAAGGGCTTAAGCCTGGCAGTTTTGTAAGGAAATCCTTGGTGGGTGGTTTGGTGGTACTCCTGCCGTTAGCCATTCTTACAGTGGTATTTAAATGGGTGTACGGGGTGGCGGCGCAGTTTACGTCCCCCATCGCTAAAATATTAATTAATAAATTTGACTGGAGCCCGTTTACCGCAGATCTGCTCGGGGTGGCCGCATTGGTGGTGTTTTGTTTTATCACGGGAAACTTTGTTACCACTCGCTTAGGTGGTTTGTTATGGGGTTGGACAGAAAATCGCATTATGTCGCGCTTGCCGGGCTACAGACCCATCCGTGAAATTATTGTGCAGCTACTGGGTACGGATGAGAACTCTGTGTTTGGCCGTGGTGAGGTGGTGCGTGTTTGGGTATATGGTCGTGAGGTGGATGTGTCGGTGATGGGTATTGTCACCAGCAAACACGAAGATGGGCGGGTGAGCATATTTATGCCCACGGGGCCGAACCCCACCACGGGTTTTATTTATTTCGCTGATGAGTCCTTAGTGACTTACCACCCTGAAATAAAAGTGGAGCAGTTTATGAAGTTAGTAGTGGCCTGCGGAGCAGGTACACAGCAAGTGTTTGGCCTGCTTGAAAAAGGCCCAGCTGCTCAGTTTAAAGTAACTCAACGGGAGAAATAAAATGCGTATAGCCGTGTTATTAGCTGGTTGTGGTGTGTATGACGGCTCAGAAATTTATGAAGGCACGCTGACTCTTTTAGCGTTAGATAAAGCGGATGTGAGCTATCAGTGTATTGCGCCTAATATTCCTCAGCACCATGTGATTAACCATGCCACCGGAGAAGAAATGCCCGGTGAAAACCGTAATGTGCTGGTGGAAGCCGCACGTTTGGCACGAGGCGAAATTTTGGATTTGGCCCAAGCCAAGATGGAAGATTACGACGCCATTATTGTGCCGGGCGGGTTTGGCGTGGCCAAAAATCTCTGTGACTTTGCCTTTAAAGGTGCGGAGATGCAGATGAACCCAGCAGTGAAGGCTTTTCTTCAAGCCTTTCACCGGGCGAGCAAACCTGTGGGGCTAATTTGCATTGCGCCCACCATGAGCGCGGCAATTTTTGGTGAAGGCGTGCGTTGCACCATAGGGACCGATAAAGATACTGCCGCTGCGGTGGAGACTATGGGAGCTGTGCATGAAGCAAAGCAAGTGCATGAGATTGCCGTGGATGAAGCCAATAGACTTGTTACCACGCCAGCTTATATGGAGGCCACTCGCATTCGCGAAGCGGCCGAGGGTATTGAAAACCTGGTGCAAGAAGTATTGCGCTTAGCCCAAGCTAGCTAAGCGATTGTTCTGCCTGCTCATACTCCTCCATGGCCATGAGCAGGCGTTCTTCGAGTTCTTCATGTGCGTTATTGAGCTCGCCTTGGCGTTTTAATGTGGCCTGTAGCAGCTCGCTATTTTCTCCTTGATAGAGGTTTTCATCGTTCAGTTGCTCATTGATAGCACCAAGCGCTTCTTCGCACTTTGCTAGCTGTTTTTCGAGTTTGTCTAGCGCCTGTTTTAGCGGCCTAAGTTGGGCGCGCTTTTGCGCCGCTTGTTGACGTTTGAGGCGTGGGTCCTGGCGCTCTTCTTGGGAAGTCTCTACTGGAGTGGTGTCCGTTTTGCGGAACCTTTCTCTTAACCAGCGGGCGTAATCATTTAAATCACCTTCATAGGGCTTCGCTTCTCCTTCGGCCACGAGCCAAAGTTCATCCACAGTGGTGTCGAGCAGATGTCTGTCGTGCGATACCAACAACATGGCGCCGGTGTATTGCTGCAACGCATAGATTAATGCTTCACGCATTTCTAAATCTAGGTGGTTGGCAGGTTCATCAAGTAATAAGAGCGCGGGTTTTTTTTGAATTAAAAGCGCTAACGCTAAACGTGCTTTTTCGCCTCCAGAAAAGCGAGCCACAGTGGCGAACACATCATCACCGTGAAAACCAAAACGGCCAAGTTCGCTGCGCACTTGTGCTTCTTCCCATTGGGGTTGTGCTGCTTGCATTAGCTTTAGCGGGTGAGCATCTTGGGGCAAGGCGTCCACTTGTTGCTGGTGGAAGTAACCGATAATCAAATCGTTACCATAAACGCGCTCCCCCGCTAATGGGTCGAGTTCACCCACTAGGGTTTTGATAAGGGTGGATTTACCCGCGCCATTAGGGCCTAGCAAACCGATGCGGGTGTCGGGGCCAAGGGTGAGGTTCACTTGGTTAAGAATGTTTGTGTTGCCATAACCACAGTCCACTTGACGCAATTGCACCATGGGGTTGGGTAGTTTTTCGGGCTCATGGAAGGTAAAACTAAAACTCGCGGCTTCTTTAAGTGGCGCTTGGGCTTGCAAGCGCTCTAACGCTTTAATGCGGCTTTGGGCTTGGCGTGCCTTGCTTGCTTTGGCGCGAAAACGGTCAATAAAGGCTTGTAAATGGGCTGCTTCTGCTTCTTGTTTGCGGTGTTCGCTTTCTTGTTGAGCTATGCGTTCGGCGCGTGTTTTTTCGAAAGTGGAGTAATCACCTGCATAAAGAGTGAGTCGTTGATGCTCAATGTGCAAAATATGGCTACAAAGAGCATTGAGGAAATCCCTGTCGTGGGAAATCAGCACCAAGGTGCCGGGGTAGCTGCGGAGCCAGTCTTCGAGCCATAAAACAGCATCTAAATCCAGGTGGTTGGTGGGTTCGTCCAGCAATAATAAGTCGGCATCGGCTAGCAGAACGCGGGCAAGGTTTAAGCGCATTCGCCAACCACCAGAAAAACTAGCCACGGGTTGTTGTTGGGCAGGCTCGCTAAACCCTAAGCCCGCTAAAATTGAAGCAGCACGGGCAGGAATGCTCCAAGCGTTCATAGCTTCAAGCTCGCTGTGGGCTTGTGCTATGGCATGACCATCGCCTGCGGCGTCAGCCTGGGCAAGGGCTGCTTGCTGAGCCCGATAAGAGGTGTGACCATCGAGTACATAATCAATGGCAGCATCAGGCAGGGCGGGCACTTCTTGAGCCATGGTGCCAATGCGCCAGCCAGTTGGCTTTAGGTATTCGCCCTTGTCGGGCTCTACCACGCCATTGAGCAAGGCCATTAAAGAGCTCTTGCCGCAACCATTGCGACCCACTAAGCCTACTTTCCAACCAGGGTGCAGGGTGATATTAGCTTCATCCAGTAAGAGGCTAGTGCCGCGGCGTAGCGCAATGTTTTGTAAGTGCAACATGGGGGTTTGGTTAATCCTATGAAAAAATCGCAAGTGTAGTTAGGGTGGGGCTATTATGCACTTTTTCGGCGGGTTGCTCGATGAATAGCTTTTGGGATTTTGCTTTAACGCAGTGGCAAAAGCCGCAGGTAGAGGCCTTGGCGCTAGACGTGCAACGGCAGCATGGTCCTGTGGTGTATTTTTTATTAGGTGCTTGGCTAGCGGAGCGCGGGCAGCCATATACTCCGCCTTTGTTGGCAAGTATTAAGAAAAAGGTGGAGCCGGTGGAGGCACAATTAACCAAGATGCGGGGCGAGCGCAGCACACTAACAGGCGCTGACAAGCAGGCTGCGTTAGCTAAAGAACTAGCGTTGGAAAAGCAGCTTTATCAGCAGCTAGCACGCATGGTGCCTGCGCCGGATAGCACCGTTAACCCGTCGCGGTTTTGCTGGTGGCATCAGTTTTTTCCCCACTGTGACGAGGCGCAATTTTCCATATGGCGCACTACATTGGGGCTAGATTAAAGCTGGCTCGGCATCAGCAAGGCCAGCTGGCGTTGAACTTCTAACCACTGATATATGCGTTGCCAATGCGCACTATCTTCTTTGTTACGGTTGTTGTTGAGTTCATGAATGCCGAGGCCCATGCCGCTAGCTTGCGGGTACATTTGGGTGTCGCGCAGGTGGGTTAAATAGGGAATCTTTAGCCTTAATAAAAACTTTTTGAGGTCATCAAAGAGCAGGGTGTTTTGATTAGCGCGATTCGCCACTATGCCAATGCGTCGTGGACGCTGGCGGTAACTTGGTGTTAGTAGTAGCTCTTTAATAAAACGTGTGGTGGCGTGGATATCAATAGGGCTAGGTAGCACCGGAATAAGAATCGCTTGGCTAGCACGTACTAAATGGTCGAGTGCTGGGCCTGTGGTGCCGGCTGGAGCGTCCATAATTATGTGGCTGTATTGCTGCAGTATGCGCTGGCGCACACGGCCATAGGAAATGGGCATTTCCTTGGGCCATTGTTGGCCATGAATATGCGGGGCGTTTTGTTTTTCACGCTGTTTTAGCCAGTACAAAGAGGATTCTAGCGGGTCTAAGTCGAGCAAGCTAACGCTGTGCTGATGTTGGCTTAGTATGCTCGCCGTATTAGTGGCCAAGGTGGTTTTGCCGCAACCCCCTTTAGCGTGAGCCACCAACACCACCATAGGTTCGCCCGCCTCAAGTACAGAGCGAAGAGGACGAATGTTGGGGCGCTGGTTTTTATGCAAAAACATGGAAAATTCCTAACTACTAATGTGCATAAGTTAGCTTACGTAAGGGGCTTTGCACAATTAAGCTGTTAATTGGTAGAGCTGAGCTCTGATTTGTCCCATGGTTTTTTCTTTTTTTAGCTGCCATTGAGCAGGCACCGGAGGAGCCGCAAGCTTGCTATCACTTTCCACATAAATTAAGGCGTTATTGGCGAGCCAAGGCTTGTTCATTAACGCGGCGCAGCACTTTTCTTGGAGTCCCAAGTGGTAAGGCGGGTCGATAAATACGAGATGAAAGGGGTGTTTGGGCGTTTCGTTTTTGAGCCAAACAAGGGCGTCTTGGCAAATAACAGTGCCCTGTGCACCAAGCACTGGGGTAAGGGCTGCGTTGAGCTGTTGACAGCGCTGCGGGGTGATATCTAAGAAAGTGGCATGGGCGGCCCCGCGAGAAACAGCCTCAGCACCTAACACCCCTGTGCCGGCAAAAGCATCGAGCACCTGGGCGCCGTTAAGCTCAAACTGTAGCCAATTAAATAGGGTCTCGCGTAAGCGGTCGCTGCTAGGGCGCACTTCACCCTTGGGGTCGCTAAAATTTAAACGGCGGCCGCGGTGGCGGCCTCCGATAATGCGCACGCTATTCTTGCTCATTTTGCTTGTCCCAGTCGGGGGCTTCAGGACCAATACTCACCATGACGAGCTGCTCAGGGTCAAGGTGTTTGGCAAAGGCCGCTTTGATATCCTGCGCGCTCACTTGCTGTAATTCATGGTGCAAATTAGCAAGATAATCTAACGGTAGGTTATAAAAACCAATCACGCTGAGCTGGCCCACTAGCGCACTGTTGGAAGCAGTGCTTAATGCAAAACTACCGGTGAGGTCGTTAATGGCAAGCGCCACTTGCGACTCTGTGGGGCCTTCCGCAATAAAGTCTTTTAATAAGCTGAGGGTAAGCGCTAAAGCGTCGTCTTTGTTGTTGTTTGCCGTTTGCAGTTGAATCGTAAAGGGCGCCGCCGCTGCCATGGGGCTAATGCTAGAGTAAATACCGTAAACCAACCCACGTTTTTGGCGAACCTCATCCATCAAAATAGCGCTAAAACTGCCGCCACCTAAAATATGATTGCCCACGTATAAGGGAATGTAGTCGGGGTGCTCGCGGCCCACCACTTGGTTCCCCAAGGTGATATGAGTTTGGCTAGATTGAAAGGTGATATGTTCATGGCTTCCAGCTTGCGGCTGGGCTTGCGCAAGCGTTGGCGCCGCTTCACCTGCGGGGAGTTTGGCGGTAATGCGTTCGCTCAGCGTTTCTGCCTTCTCACGGCTAACATCCCCCACAATGGCAAGGGTGGCGTTGGCCGCGGTGTAATAGGTGTTATAGAAGTGGCGCAATGTATCGGTATTGATTTGCTGTAAGCTACTTTCCGTACCCAACGTGGGTTGCGCGTAAGGGTGCTGTTGAAACAGAGCCGCTTGAAAAGCGCGGCTTAGCTGAGGCCCAGGAGTTTGCTGCTGCATTTTTAATTGCTGTAGCGTGCGGGTTCGTAAACGTTCCAAGCTCTCTTGAGGGAAACTTGGTTCGGTGAGCACCTGGGTAAACAACGCTAGCGCTTTGTCGAGAATAGCTTCATCGGTGAGGGTGGTAAGAGAGGCCACAGCCATGTCTCGATAGCTATCTAAACTCAAATCCGCGCCAAGATTTTCGAAGGCGGTGGCCAAGGCGGTTACGTCGAGCTGTTCTGTGCCTTGGTCAAGCATGGCGTTGGTAAGCCGCGCAAGGCCCGCTAATTCGCCATCACGCGCTCCTCCTGCGTTGAATGTTAGGCGCACATCCAACATGGGCAATTGTTGTGTGGGTAAAAACAAAACCTTGGTGCCAGCCTGTGTCTCCCAGGTTTGGATGGCAAGTTTTGGCGCTTCGCTATGAGTGTTGATGTCGGCAAGAGAAGTGGGGAACACACCGGTTGCTTCTTTTAGCGAGGTACTGTCCTTGTCCGACTCAGCGAACATTAGCGCCCCAATCACAGAGGTCACCAGTAAAAAAACAATAAGTAGCGCAGGTAAACGGGAGGCAGACATTATTGTTCCTCCTTAAGTTGAGGTTGTACGTGGGCCACGGCCATGCGTTCGGGTATTAACCACCGCTGTGCGGCCTTGCTCACCATGTCGGGGGTGATTTGAGCGAGTTTGTCGGCAAATTTGTCCGCTTCTTGCCAGTGGATGTTCGCCATGGCGTAATAGCCTAGCTCCATGGCTTGGCCAAACACAGAGTCCTGACCGAAAACTTTGCTTGCCAAAACCTGGGCGCGCACGCGCTCAAGCTCTGTTGTTGAGGGTGGCGTTGTTGCTATAAGCTCAACCTCTTCGATGAGTTTCTTTTCTAGCAGGGTTAGGCTGACGTCTGGGTTGGCAGTGGCACGGATGGTAAATACACCATCTTCCCGCGCAACACCTTGGTAGCTAGCGCTGGCACCAGCGGCTAGGCGTTGGCCGCGCACAATGTTGCTTTCAATGCGGGCGCTGTAACCACCGTCTAATACACCGGCAAGCATTATTAAGGCATAGAAATCCTCATCATCGGTGGCAGTCGCTAAAGAGGGCACATTCCAACCCATGTATAAGGTGGGAACCTGCACAGCGAGTTGAAGATTTAGGCGCCGCTCGCCCGCAGGGGGAGCTAGCTGTGGTGCAGGCCTGTGGGGTAAGTTTTTTGTTTTAAGTGCACCAAAATATTTTTGCACCAATTGCTGCGTTTCTTCAGCGTTAACATCGCCGGCCACTACAACCACCGCATTGTTGGGGGCGTACCATTGCTCGTACCAATGTATAGCTTGGCTTGGCTCATAGCCTTCAATGTCTCGTTGCCAACCAATAACGGGGTGAGCGTAGCCAGTGCCCGGGCGTAAAATGGCCGCAAACTTTTCCCAAGCAAGTGCATTAGGATTGTCATCGGTGCGCTGGCGCCTTTCTTCATGAACAACCTTGGCTTCGCGGTAAAATTCATCCTCATGAATCACTAAATTAGCCATGCGTTCAGCTTCTAGCTCTAGAGCCAAAGGCAAGCGGCTCGCTTCGTACTCTTGGTAATAACCCGTGTACTCGTAAGAAGTAAAAGCATTGGTGCGACCGCCGTAACGAGCCACTAGCTCTGTGTATTCACCAGGCGTGAGGTGTTTGGTGTGTTTAAACAGCATGTGTTCAAGCATATGGCTGATACCTGTCATACCGGCGGGTTCATCTATGCTGCCGACTCGGTACCACACCATGACGGTGACTACCGGAGCTCTGTGGTCTTCGCGTACAATAACGTCGAGGCCGTTATCCAAAGTGTAGCTGTGAGTGCGAGACTCCGACATTGAGCTAGCCCATGCAAACGTGCTTTGCAGGACAACAAAAAGTGCTAGTAGTAAGACTCGTTTTGGCACCGTGCCTCCTTATTCATTATTTGCACACACTTTATAACAGCCGCCTTTAGGGGTTTATGTTACATTCTCATTTTATTCGCCTAAGTGCTTGGAGCATTGGCGGGTGATAGGATACCACTCGGCAGCGTCTCATAGAAAAGTATTGCTGCCTTTTATTGATGACTTATTGAAAGACCACTTATGACAGACGAAGTTTCTAACGTAGACGAGCAAGAAACGCAAAACGAGGGCGGCTTTTGGCGCCGTATGCGTAAAGGGCTAGGCCGAACCCGTGAGGGCTTTGGTAAGAGCATGGTTGACCTTTTGGTGGGTGCCAAAGAAATCGATGATGAAATCTTCGATGAAATTGAGACCCAGCTGTTGGTGGCAGATGTGGGGGTTGAAGCCACAGATGTCATCATTCAGGCGCTGACGGATAAGGTTAGCCGAAAAGAATTAATCGACTCCGATGCTTTATTCGCTGCGCTAAAAGAAGAGTTGCGCGCTTTACTAAAACCTGTGGAGCAACCCTTCCAGCTGCCCGCGGACGTGTCACCCTACGTGATTCTGGTGGTGGGTGTGAATGGCGTGGGCAAAACCACCACGATTGGCAAGCTAGCCATGCGCTTGCGCCGTACTGGAAAATCAGTGCTGCTTGCAGCGGGCGATACGTTCCGCGCCGCAGCTGTGGAGCAACTACAAGTGTGGGGCAAGCGTAATGGTATTAACGTGATTGCTCAACATAGTGGTGCAGATTCTGCTTCAGTGATTTTTGATGGCGTACAAGCTGCTCAAGCACGTAATGTTGATGTGTTAATCGCCGATACTGCAGGACGCTTGCACACTCGCGCCAACTTAATGGAAGAGCTTACGAAAGTGACGCGCGTGATGAAAAAGCAAATTCCTGATGCACCCCATGAGGTATTGCTAGTGCTAGATGCGGGCACCGGTCAAAATGCCATTAATCAAGCGTTGGAGTTTCGCGAGGCAGTGGGCGTAACAGGGCTGGTGCTTACTAAACTCGATGGTACAGCTAAAGGCGGTATTTTATTCGCTTTGGCGCAGCGCATTGGTTTGCCCATCCGGTTTATTGGCGTGGGTGAGCAGCTTGAAGACTTGCGCCCCTTTGATGCGGATGCCTTTGTCGATGCATTGTTTGATGATGTTGTGGCCAATATAGAGTAAGCATCATGATTGAGTTCTTGCAGGTGAGTAAGCGTTACCCGGTGGCAGGCGGTTATCGCGATGCTTTGAGCCGAGTGAGTTTGCGTCTGAATGCGGGCGAACTCACTTTTCTCACCGGCCATTCGGGGGCGGGTAAAAGCACCCTGCTCAAGCTCATTATGATGATTGAAAGGCCCACCGCTGGCGATATTCGTGTGCACGGACAAAGCCTTAATCATATTAATACGTCGGGGATTCCCTACTGGCGCAGAAAAATAGGCATGGTGCACCAAAACCACCAATTATTATTCGACCGCACTGTGCACGATAATGTGGCGTTACCATTGATTATTGCAGGGTTTTCGCCCAAAGACGCTAGCCGCCGAGTGAGTGCTGCTTTAGACAAAGTGGGGTTGTTGGATAAACAGCATTTAAACCCACTAATGCTGTCCGGTGGAGAGCAGCAGCGCGTGGGTATTGCACGCGCCGTGGTGAATAAGCCCCCCTTATTGCTTGCTGATGAACCCACTGGAAACCTAGACCCAGCGTTGTCCGCAGAAATTATGGATTTATTCCAGGATTTTGCCCGCGTGGGTGTTACGGTGCTTATTGCCACTCACGATTTAGTGTTGATTCAAGAATATCAGCATCGTTGCTTGCAATTAGAGCAAGGGCGATTGGTGGCTTCTTAAGGGAGAGTATATGGCGCGTCACGGTAGTAAAAAGGCTTCGCCCCAACCCAAGGGGGCTCGCCGCACAGAGCAACGCTGGCAAGACCAGCTGCAAGCGTGGCAGTTACATCACAAGGCATCAGCCCGCGACGCATGGCAGCGCCTACTTAAAGCACCGTTAGCTACGTTTATGACAGTGCTAGTGATTGCCATCGCTTTAGCGCTTCCTGCCGGATTAAGTGTGTTGCTGACCAACGCCCAGCAGGCCACACAAGGCTGGGATGGTAATGCGCATTTATCGGTGTTTTTGAAGCAGCAAACTTCCCCCCAAACGCAACAGGCGTTAGCTGATAAGTGGCGTGCGCGGGAAGATATTCAGCGGGTGGAGGTTGTAAGCAGTGAGCAGGCTTTAGAGGAGTTTAAAACACTTTCTGGTTTTGGCGACGCCTTGGATGCCTTGCCCGAAAACCCTTTGCCGCCGCTGCTTATGGTGTACCCTAAATCCACAGATGCGGTGGCACTAGAGCAACTGAGCCAAGAGCTAGAAAAAGCCGAAGGCGTAGATTTGGTGCAATTAGATGTGCTTTGGGTTAAGCGTTTGCATGCCATGTTAGAAACAGTGGGGCGAATAGTGAGCGTGCTGACATTAGCGTTAGCCGTGGCGGTGGTGCTGGTGGTGGTCAACACAATTCGCTTGGGCATTGAGAGCCGCCGCGAAGAAATTGTAGTGGTAAAGATTGTGGGCGGTACAGACGGTTTTGTGCGCCGTCCATTTTTATACACCGGGTTTTGCTACGGCGTGTTAGGCGGTTTATTGGCCGTGGTTTTAGTGCAGCTGGCATTGTTTTGGGTGGGCCAGCCCGTGGATGAACTTATTTTGCTCTATGAAAGTCAATTCATCTTGGTGGGTATTGGTTGGACGAACGTGGTGGTGGTGCCTATTTTTGCAGGCCTGCTCGGGCTTATAGGTGCTTGGTTAGCCGTGTCTCGTCATATTCAAGACGTGGATCCGTACCTGCTCTAGCAAAGTTGTTGTAGCCTGAGGGAACTTTTGCTACTTTTAGCACTCTGTGTATTAGAGTGCTAATTGGCAGCCGATTTACATATATAAAGGAGTGCACATGACTCAACAATTACAAAAGTGGGAAGCTGTGCCGTTACTTGCACCAGGTGCCAACCTTGATGCTTATATTCAAGCAGTCAGTGCCGTACCTGTGCTAACAGTGGAAGAAGAACAGGAGCTGGCACGCAATTGGTTTGAACACGAGGACGTGGAAGCCGCGCGCGGCTTAGTACTAGCGCATTTACGTTTTGTGGTGCACATTGCACGCAGTTATACAGGTTATGGTTTACCTCTTGCTGATTTAGTACAAGAGGGTAACGTGGGCCTAATGAAGGCCGTGAAACGCTTTGATCCAAATGTAGGAGTGCGCTTGGTGAGCTTTGCAGTGCACTGGATTAAAGCAGAAATTCATGAATATGTGATTCGCAATTGGCGCGTGGTGCGTGTGGCCACCACCAAGGCGCAGCGTAAACTTTTCTTTAATCTGCGTGGCGCTAAAAAAGAGCTTGCCCGTCTAACCTTGGACGAATCTAAGCGTGTTGCCGAAGATTTAGGCGTGCGCGTAGAAGACGTGCAAGAGATGGAAAAACGCTTGGGTGCGTATGATGCCTCTTTTGATGGGCCTATGGACGATGATGACGATAACGCTTATCACCCAGCGCAATACTTAGAAAGCCAGACGCAAGATCCTGCTGATATTGTGGCGAATGAAGATTGGGAAGCGCAAAATAGCCGTTATCTGACAAAGGCTTTGTTTGAGCTTGATGATCGCAGTCGCGAAATTGTTGAAAGCCGTTGGCTGGCTGATCAAAAGAGCACGCTGCAAGAGCTCGCGGATAAGTATCAAGTATCTGCAGAGCGCATTCGTCAAATTGAGAGTGCGGCGATGAAAAAACTACGAGCCGCCATGGTGGCATAGTTAGCCAACTGTATAAAACGCCGCCTTAGGGCGGCGTTTTTGTCTGAGAATATCTATGGGCATGAAAACTTGGTTTGTTATCGGGGCCTTGGGGGTGGCATTGGCCATTGCTCTTGGCGCATTTGGTGCCCATGGCCTGGTGAAACGTGTAGGGCCTGAGCAGCTAGCGGTGTGGAAAACCGCCACGGATTATCACCTGTATGCAGCATTAGGTTTGTTAGTAATGGGTGTTATGCTGCGGTTGTTTCCCGAGAGCAACGGCGTTAATCATTCTGCTATGCTATTGGCGGTGGGGGCCACCTTATTTAGTGGCAGCTTATATTTGCTGGTGCTCACTGGCCAGCGTTGGCTCGGCCCCATTACGCCCCTAGGTGGGCTCACCATGATAGTGGCTTGGTTGAACTTGGCATGGGTTGCATGGAGATTGTAATGAAAGAAATACAATTAAATGGTGACAGCTACACCTTTGCGGGTGCTACTATTAATGACTTGCTCGCTGAACTGGCGCTAGCGGGGCAGCGTTTAGCGGTGGAAGTGAACGGTGACATTGTTTCCCGTGACAGCCACCGTGAATACACCATCGATGCTGGTGATACAGTGGAAATTGTTCAAGCAATTGGTGGTGGTTGATTCACCACCGTAAACATCAGTCGTAATAAAAGCGATATAGCTCATGGCACACTCAGAAACTTGGCAAGTTGGTACTTATAGCTTTCGATCACGCCTTTTAGTCGGTACGGGGAAATATAAGGATTTTGCAGAAACAAAAGCCGCTATTAGTGCTAGTGGCGCAGAAGTAGTCACGGTGGCAATTCGTCGCACCAATATTGGGCAGCATGCAGATGAGCCTAATTTGCTCGACGTAATCTCACCTAAAGAATTTACCTTGCTGCCTAACACCGCAGGCTGCCACACAGCAGAAGAAGCGGTGCGTACCTGCCGTTTGGCGCGGGAACTATTAGATGGACACGACCTCGTTAAGCTAGAAATTCTTGGTGACGACAAAACCCTTTATCCCAATATGCACCAAACTTTGCTTGCCGCAGAGCAATTGGTGGCTGATGGCTTTCAGGTGATGGTGTATATGAATGATGACCCCATCGCTGCGCAAACTTTAGAACAAATGGGATGTGTGGCCATTATGCCCTTGGGCTCTTTAATTGGTTCGGGTCTTGGCATTTTAAACCCTCACAACCTGCGTCTGATTATTGAAGAAGCTAAAGTGCCAGTGATTGTGGATGCGGGTATTGGCACCGCAAGTGATGCGGCTAAAGCCATGGAAATGGGGTGCTCGGGAGTGTTGCTGAATTCTGCTATTGCCATGGCGGAGCAGCCTGTACTGATGGCCGAAGCCATGGCCGCAGCGGTGGAAGCGGGGCGTAAAGCTCACTTAGCAGGCCGCATGTTTAAGCGCGCTTATGCGAGCGCTTCTTCCCCTATAGAAGGTGTAGTGCGCTAAACGTTTCTGAAGTTTCTTCATGTTTTAGTTAGGCTTGTTGGCTTTGGTTGAACACTTGCCCTTGGGAGTGCTGTTGCAGAGTGCAAATAAAGCACAAGGGCAGCGTTGCAAACGCATTGATAGGAGAGAAAAATGCCAAAGGCGTTGCGCCTTGTTGCCTTGTTAGGTGGCGCAATTATAACCGCGCCCGCTCTAGCAGAAGACGCCGATCTTACTGCACTGCAACAACAAGTAGAGCAAATGCAGGCCCAAATTGATGCCTTAGAAGAGGCGGCACAGCCTGAAGCAAGCCAAGACGGTATTCATGTGGGCGGCGCCGTGCGTTTTACTGCTAAGTACGAAGAATATAACGCAACGAGCAAGCGCACCGACGGCGCGGTGGAAATGGATACCTTTCGTTTAAATCTTGATGGCACCATTGGCGGCGTTATCCTTTCTGCAGAGTACCGCCATTATGATTATATGGATGTGATTCACCACGCTTGGGTAGGGTATGATTTTAGCGATACCTTGCAAGCTCAAGTGGGGATTAACCAAGTGCCTTTCGGTATTCAGCCCTATGCTTCTCACGGTTTTTTCTTTAGCGGCAACTATTATTTAGGTCTTGAAGACGACTATGATTTTGGTATCAAGCTGATTCATGATGATGGCCCGCTTAACTTACAAGCAGCGTTTTATTTTAACGATGAAATGGGCGCGGCGAACCGTTCTAATAGCCGTTATTCCTACGATATTGTGGGGGCGAAGAAGCCGGGTGGTGATTTTGATAGTGATCCAGAGGATGATAATAATGCCTTCGGCGCTCACGACAACAACGTAGGTAACCTGCGTGCCGCTTGGACTTTTGGCCATGATACGGCGTTTTCCACCGAAGTGGGTGTGTCTGGCCAATACGGCGGCGTTGTGGATGGCGAAGGCAGCAGTGTAGGTAAACAGTATGCCTATGCCGCGCACTTGGTGGGCAATTACGACCGCTGGAATATTCAGCTGCAAGCCGCACATTATAATTACGATATGGATAACGGCTGGGAGCGCATGGTGGTGGGCGCTTATGCGTTTTATGATGAAATTCCGTCCAAAGCGAGTACGTATTTAGGTAACGTGGCTTATCGCTTGCCGGTGCAATTTGGCCCCGTGACTGACCTCACCTTCTACAATGATTACAGCTACGTCACCGATAAAACCGGCGGCTTAAGCGACACCTGGATGAACTCCACTGGCGTGGCCATTACCGCTGGTGGTTTGTTTAGCTACGTGGAAGTGGTGAATGCCAAAAACCAGCCTTTTATTGGTGGGTCCATGGGTAATCCCGACGATAAGCACAACACCCGCTACAACATCAACGTGGGGTATTACTTCTAATTGTCTTGTTGGATATATACTGCCTGATGGAACGCCGCTTATGCGGCGTTTTTTAGTTTTTCAGTTCCGCTAAATGCTCCCTGCTTATCTCTTCTACTCGCGTTACTCCCGCCAGCATCATGGCAAGGCGCAATTCCTTCTGCCAGCTTTCTAACAGCTGCACCAAGCCGGCTTCGCCTTTGGCGGCCACGGCATAAATCCATGGGCGACCCACCATCACGCCATCAGCACCGAGGGCAAGAGCGCGGAACACATCCACGCCATTGCGAATGCCGCCATCTACTAACACAGTGAGTTGGTTGTTTACTGCTTTTACTATGCTTGGCAACTGCTCAGCGCTGGCGTGCACGCCATCCAACTGCCGCCCGCCGTGGTTCGAAACCACAATACCATCGGCCCCCACTTCCACGGTTTTTTGGGCATCTTCCGCATCTAAAATGCCTTTTAATATCAGCTTGCCTTGCCAGCGTTCTCGTATCCACGCGATGTCTTCCCAAGTAACGCTGGGGTCGAACTGGCTATCCACCCACGCCTTAAAAGCATCGAGATCTTTGCCGTTGGGCACCGCATCGCTTAGGTTACCAAAGGTAAGGGGTTGGCCTTTTAGCGCCACACGATAAATCCAGCCGGGGCGGCTAATAATTTGTGAGGATTTTACTAGCGCGCCTGCAAACCCCGTGGCTTCGAGCCCATTGCGCGTATCGCGGTGGCGCATGCCCGGCAAGGGCAAATCCACGGTAAACACCAGCGTGCGGCTGCCGCTGTTCCAGGCTTTTTGTAAAAGCTTTTCGATACGTTCTCTATCGCGAATCATGTACAGCTGAAACCAGCAGGGCGTGGTGGCGGCACTGTTCACTTCTTCAAGAGTGCAAATGCCCACGGTGGAAAGCGTGAAGGGCACTTGTACTTGGTTGGCGGCTTTTATGCCTTGCACTTCACCGCGGGTGGCCATCATGCCGGCTAATCCCACGGGGGCGCACACCACAGGCAGTGAGTAGCTTTCCCCTAGCAAAGTGGTATTAGTGCTAGTGTCTTCCACATTGCGCAATACCCGCTGGCGTGGATGCACCTGTTTCCAAGCTTCTTCGTTGGCCTTGAGGGTTTGCTCCTCGGTGGCGCCACCATCAATGTAATCAAATAAAAAGCGTGGCAAACGTTGGCGTGCCAACTCTCGAAAATCTTCCACGGCGGCAGGAATTTTTGGCATAAAATGTTCCTTGTGATGAGGCTGCTACTCAAAAGCTAAGTGTAGAAAGTTAGCATATTTGCCGGCCCTTGTGATGGCAGTATTGGGATTGTTTTGTTAGCTGGCATACAATGGCGGCATCTGAGTGGTGGAGTTATTCCCAATGCTAGAGTTTTTGCAGCAAGATGCTGATCCAGAAACCGGAAAATTTATGCGCCGCGTGCGCAGTTTTGTATTGCGCGAAGGGCGCTTAACCCATGGGCAAGCAAAAGCCCTAGAAAAGCTTTGGCCCTTATATGGCTTGACTCTGAGCCAAGGCGAGCTGGATATGGAAGCTATATTTGGCCGCAAAGCCCCCGTGATTCTTGAAATTGGTTATGGCATGGGGCATTCCTTAGCCACCATGGCGGCGGCGAGCCCCGATGTGGACTTTATTGGCATCGAAGTGCACCGCCCTGGTGTGGGCGCCTTGTTGATGGAAGTGGAGCGCCTTGGTCTTACCAACGTGCGTACTTTTTGTGATGACGCAGTGGATGTGCTGCAGCGCTGTATCCCCCAAGAGTCTTTGCACCGATTACAGCTTTATTTCCCCGACCCATGGCATAAAAAGAAGCATCATAAGCGTCGTATCGTTCAGCCTGAGTTTATTGATTTGGTGCATAGTCGCGTGGTACCCAATGGTGTGCTGCATATGGCCACGGACTGGGAAGATTACGCCGAGCATATGCTCGAGGTAATGGAATCCGTAGAAGGCTGGCAGAACACCTCCTGCGAACGACCTTTTATTCAGCGTCCAGATTGGCGCCCCGAAAC